>Ga0131853_10000080_pt1 | contig 136864 bp, 116 predicted proteins | sample TergutLab28metaG_FD_92764 | JGI IMG/M metagenome (GOLD analysis project Ga0131853, IMG submission 92764) | Labiotermes labralis P1 segment gut microbial communities from Petit-Saut dam, French Guiana - Lab288 P1 (version 2) (version 2) | ecosystem: Host-associated > Arthropoda: Insects >...
CACCATATTTTTTAAGATTAGTTTCTCTTATTTTTTTTTGAATTTCTTCAGATTGTAGCGGGTGTTCAACACCATATTTTTTAAGATTAGTTTCTCTTATTTTAATTGTATATGCACATTTTCTACAAAAACAAGTTTTAAAGTAATCTAACCTTTTTATTGTTTTAAGAACAATATCAGCACATCCATCACATTTACATGGTAGTTTTGTGTGGATATTCTCATACCCATCCCAGTCCAATACCATTGGATAATCTTCTCTAACTATAATTCTTAACGGCATAAATACAAATATACGATATTATTCATAAATAAAACATGAAAATAATTTTCTGATCCTAAATCTTTGGGTTTGTTTTATTGAACTACACTCTATTTATAAAAAAATAAAATACTATGGTAAAGATGCACAAATATTATAATGAATGGTATTATGGCGAATACGCCGTAAATAGTTCCATTTTTCGCTACGGAAATAGTGTAGATTTATATAGAATCCGTCGCCATAGGTACGAATAATTTAAAATATTGTCATGAAAATAATACCAAAACTTGGTGGTAAGATTAATGAGTATGTACTGAATGAAGCGGAACTTGTAGTTGGGGCAAAACCATCGGATAGTAGTGAGACAACAGAACCAATGGGACAAGAAATTTCACGTATCGTTCCAAAACTTGATAAGGATAAAGACACGATAAGTGTTAGTACAGATGTATTTGAATCCAATATACAGGAGTATAAGATAAAGGATATGAACCGATATGATACTTGGAAAGATGTATTTACTAAAGGTGTTCAGGATGAAAAATGGAGAAAAAGTGGATTCATAAAAGTTGATTCTTATTATCTATCTCAAAATGTACCATTTACTGATAGTGATTTAAAATTTATTGAAAAAACATATTTTACACCTGGTTTTATAACACAAGATGTGCTTGGTGCTTATGGTGTTATATTGAAAAACGCTATTGGTCGCCGTTCTATATTATCAGAAGAGATGAAAGTAAAAATAACTGAATTTGATAAAAGGTTAAAGGCACTAGTTAGAGGAACAGATATTAATAAGAAAAAAGAAATAAGTACAACGTTTGATCCTGCTAAAATTGCACGTTATCTTGTATGGCAAGGTAAAGATTCTTGGGCAGGTAATTTAGGAAATACGATGCGACTTGAAGAAAATGAAAAAGTTATTGGTTTAATGTTAAGAAAAGAAACAGATAATATTTTAAGAGGTGGAAGTGAAAACTCTGCTATAACAAACGAATTATACGAACTAATTAAAAAACAAAGTTTAACTAAAACAAAGGCAAAAAATAAGGGTCTAGATGAAATAGAAGTAAAAGATTATATTCCTGTTAATGAATTAATATTATATGCTGTTCTAATTAGAGATACTGAACTTGTAAATATAGCAATTAGCGCGGAAAAACAAAAAATAGATTTACAAAAACAGGGTAGAATAAAGGGTAAATTTACCAAAGTATTAGGAACAATGTTATCCGATTTAGTTAAGGAAGAAGGAATGGAAGAAATCAAAAGTATATTATCAAGTGCAGGTTTAATATCATCATCCGAAGAAAAAATAATTCCAAAATTAGAAAATAGAACTATGGGTAAAACAATAATAATATCCGAAAGGCAAGCACAAATATTATCCTTACTAAGATTAAGAGAAAACAGCAATGCTATAAATGCAACGAAAGGTTCTGGTTACACAACACCTAAAGTTGGTGGTTATACTGCTCAACCGGGAGGTGGAACAGACCATGCAGCAGATTTGGAAAAAAAACGTAATAAGGGAAGACCGGCAGTAGATGCTACTAAAGATCAATTCAAACCGACCGATAAAATAGAAAAATCATTGATAGTTGATAAGGATAAGGTTTGTGATACTAAAAAGTTGAATGATTATTTCGTTAAGGAAGGTGTTGATTATTACAAAATAGTAAGTAAAAAAGATTTACTAAAAGAGTTTTTTTTTGCTGACGCACCGCCACCACCTGATACCTACAAAGATCCATATGCTGATGCGGAATATCGTTATATAAATCAATCACCACATGATAAAGCAGTAAAAGATAGTTCAAAACTTGCTGCTCCGTGGCCAACCTGTCAAACAGATACTGCGGGAATCGAAAATTTTGTAAAAACTAATATAATGGGTAGTGATAATTATGATAGGATAATACAAAAAAATAAAGAAACTAGAGAAAAAACTGATAGTATTACTAATTCAGTAATACAAAAATATATTGATAATAATGTTATTAAACCAACAAAAAGTACGAGACCTAATACTAAAAGTTTTACTTTAGTAGATGAACCTGAAACCAGAGAGGAATTTATGAAAATATCAGATGAAATTGAAAGTGAATTACCAAAACATATTAGTGTTGGAAGAACAAGAAGAGATGGTGCTTATATAATAACTTTTCATTTAAGTAATTAAATATGAAAATAATAATATCCGAAAGACAATTAAAATTGATTGAGAAGAATATTCAATCTTCTATCAAAGAAGGGTTGCCAAAAGAACTGTTGAAGCAGATATACAGTGGTAAAACCTCTTTGGGTGATAATCCTGCTTTCCCACCGGAAGATGAACTTAAATTTGAGGAGAAATTATTATTACCAACATACGAAAAAATAGTATCTGAAATAAATACTATGTATCCAGAAGTGGATTTGGATGATACAGACAAATTTAAAACTATATTATCCAAACTATTAAAAACCTGTCAGGATATTGAAAAACCATTAAAAAGTCAATTGGAATTATTGGTAATGAAAATTACTCAAAAAATATTCAATGTAACTGAAGAAGATGTTGATTTAACTATTGAAATGGTAGATAAAGTAACTGCCGATGATATTAAAATATCGTTGTTACCTGAAGCAGATGATACCGTTGAATTTGAAGGTATTGATGATTTGAAGGGTATAAATGACGACATTTACAAAAGACGTGTTGTTAATTGTTTAATGCAAGGTATTTCAAATAGGTATATTCATGCTTATGAACTTTATTTAAAAGATATTTTTGTGTTAAATGATGTGTTATTAGGTGTATATAAACGTATAATACTATTAAACGAATATCTTAATTTCGTTACTAATGCTAATAAAGTAGATGAAGATAACATAACATTTGGAAGCACATCTGATGTTATTGTTAGATCTAATGACAAATCTGTGGTTACTGTAAAGGGTATGAACTTTATAGCGTTACTTCACGAAACAGTAAAGGCAATGTTAGATTTAATTTCTGTTAATGGGTTGCCAAAGAATGTTGAAAAAATGAAATATGTGTTAAAGAAAGCAGATTTCAGATACGCCTCTTATTGGGATATGCGTTTTGGTATATCAATGTGGAATAAAATCGAAGATAAATTAGGGGATAGTGAATACACGGACATAATACCATATCTATTTTATGTAATAGTATCTAAACCGACTGACGAATTTAATACTTTTATGCAAAACATATTTGCTAATACTAGACAAGGTAAAATAGAATTAAAATCTATGGTGGATGGTATTAGGTATAAACTTGATCAAGATAAGTTTGAAGAAGATTTAGAAATAAAAAGAAATGTGTTGCAAGACGATTCAGGAGAGTTTTTGGTATAAAAACAAATGTTTTGGATGAACAATATCTTCTAATTCTTCATATGTTGCCCACATAAATCCATCATTTTCTGGTATAATATGTTTAATATTATCCACCTCAACTTCAATAGTATTTGAATAACATTTTTCTGGGTTTAAATCCCATGTACATTCCAATGAAAAGGCGTGAACTGTTTTATCTCTTCTTTGTGATATTTTACCAGAGTATTCTATGATATTAATTAGTGGATTAAGGTCTGTTTTATCACCTGTTTCCTCATGATATTCTCTAATTGCTGTATATAATGCTGCGTCACGTTCAGGTTTTCCTGTTACAGAATACGAAAACTTGTACCAGTCGCTTTCTTCTACATTTCCTTTCGGAAATCCCCAGAAACCTCCTTTGTCAATTGTCCTGTAGAATACACCACCAGGATGTACTAAAAAAAATTCTCTTTCTGATGATGTTCTGTCTCGATATAATATTAATCCACTACTGTGATTCAAAACACTTCAATTATTACATTTATGTTTATAAATATAACGATATTCGTTATTTGAAAGATTTAGATAACTTTAATTCATCTATCTTCTTCCGATCAGACTTATCTAAACTGCTTGGAAATTTATAGTTAAAAACTATATACATATCACCGGATCTACTTTGATTTGCGATAGGTATTCCCTTACCAGTGTATCTGATTGAGTGGTTTGGTGGACAATTCTGAGGAACATCTACTTTCATTTTATCTCCCATTGGGGATAGGATTTCGACTGTTGTTCCTGTAATAATATCTAAAATAGGAATTTCTAAATGTCTTACCAGATTATATTGATCAACTTGGTATTCTCCGCTATTGATACTTCCTATTATAATTTTCAGGTCGCCATTAACTCCGTTATATGCTTTGGGAAGTTCGTGTCCCATATTTTTGTTAAGTAACACAACGTCTTTTGTTACACCTCTTGGTATTTGTACAGTAACAACTTCTTCTTTTTCTTCCAATCCGCTACCGCCACAATTTCTACAATTACTTGACCCACTTTTTATTTTCCCAACGCCACCACAACTTGGACATGGTCCTGATTGTTGAAAGAACATATTTCCCATCCGTTGGGAACTCATTACCATGCCTGAACCACCACATGTGTTGCAGTTTTGAAGATTTCCGCCATCACAGTGTTTACAAACTACTTTACGTTTATATTTGTATTTCTTTTCTGTTCCTCTGAAAACATCTTTAATATCTAATGTTATTCGGATAATAGCATCCTCTCCTTTGTATTGTTGTTGTCCTTGATGAAAACTATTAAATCCGGTGTTACCAAATCCACTGTTTCTGAAAAATGATTGTAGAACATCATCAAGATCAGCATGCATATTAAAATTACTGTAATTGAAACCAGATGTACTACCTGTCATATCATATTGCATTCTTTTTTGAGGATCTGACAGAACATCTTTTGCTTCGGCAATTTTTTTGAATTTATCTTCCGCAGTCTTTTTTTCATTCGGGTCCTGAAACTTATCCGGATGATATTGTACGGCGTATACTTTATATTGACGCTTAACCACTGCTTCAAAATCTTTTCCTTGTAATCTTTTTTCTTCTGGGGTTATACCCAGCACATCATATAAACTCATATTTAACTTTTTTAAATAATAAATATAATCAGTTATAAATATACAATAAAAAAGGGTACCCCACAAGTGAGATACCCCATTTTTCAACCTAATCGCTTTATACTTCTTCGTTTACCGCTACTTTTTCGTCGTCAAGTAATGACGAACCAAAAATGTGGTTTATAGCGTTTTGCATAGATTGACCGGAACGCAAATCTTCTAACAAGTCGTTAAGTTGTTCGCGTGTGAAATTCCATCTGCTCAATGTATCTGTTACCAAACTAATCGCGTTGATTAGGCGTTCTTCCGCTGTTTGTTTAATATCCAAATACTTTGTCACGTTCAACTTACCGCTTTTGCCGGTATCACCTTCTTCTTCTTCCGCCATCATAATCGCCCTTTCCAAACGGTTGCTTACTTCCTTTTTACGTGTGTAATCGTCAAGCATACCTTCTTCTTTTACTTTTTTGTCAAGTTGTCGAACATTGTTGGCGGTGACGTTATTTTTTTCGTCTTTAACTGCTTCTATAACGCTTTCGTCATATTCTAACAATTCAAGACAACTTTTCACATGGTTAACGCTTTTACCCAATCTTTGGGCAATTTCATCTTCCGTCAATCCAATTCGCAAGAACTTTTTGTAAGCGGTACCAAGTTCAATCGGAGAAAAACGTAAACTTTCGTTGGCATTTAACATATCCGAAATTCTGTCTGCTTCGTTGTTACCGGTTCTTTCCAACATTACAGGAACTCTGCAAATTGCTTTATCAGTTCCTTCGAGTGAAGTAACCGCCCTAAAGCGACACTCCCCATCAATAATAATGTATTTGTAAACAGGTTCTCCATTTTCGGGGTTTTTTCCAATATGCTCCCTTCGACATTCCAACGGGGTTAAAACTCCGTTTACAGCAATGTTTGCTGCCAACATTTCAATATGTTCCTTAACTCTTGTGGTTTGAAAATCACGAACATTATGATTTTCATCAATCGTAATAAATCTTGGGTCCACCTGGTAAACATCATTCCTTTTGGTTTTGTTTGCCACTGTAGCAACATTCAAAATGTCATTACTACTCTTCAACACGACTACGTCGTTCACTAAATCTAAATTTGTATCTTCCATTTTATTTATTAAATTAGGTTAAAAAAATTTTTTAATACGTTCTCAATAAAATTTCAATAATTTTTTCTGATCACTCTTATGCCCCGTCCTACGAAAAGCATTTCTCATTTTCCGCATAGACCTGTGGTAATAATTTGAAACTCGGTGATTTGGGATACCCAATTTTTCTGCTATATCACTGAATTTGGTCAAAGGTTCGTAGTCTATACCATAGTATAGTTTTACGATTTCTTGTTCTGTATAAGTAAGATATTCCAAATACCTTCCAACAAGATATTTGTTATAATCCTCATTAATAACATTTACAATTTCATTACAAGATGAGTATGCGCTGTTAAATTCGTTGATACCGGAAACATATTGTTCATCATCTGCTGGAATGTCGATTGAAATAGAAAAAATGTTTGATAAATCATTTTCATCTACCAATATGTTAAACATTTCTTCAAGTTTCTGTTTAACTATATTGTTATTTGCTTCGATACCTTCTACTGCGAGAATTTTTTCTATTTCTTTAATCCGCTTTTTCAGTTGCGGATCAATTCGTTTATGTATCAAACATTTCTTATTGATATATTGTGAAATATATGAATATATCCAATTGACCGCATAACTTATGAATTTGAAACCATAGGTGACATCAAACCTTTCAAGGGCAATTAATAAACCGATATTACCCTCAGATATCATATCCATTAGTTCAATATCTGTAAAGGCAAATTTCTTAGCTACTGCCACAACAAAACGTTGATTACATTGAACGATTTTATCCCTACTTTTCATATCACCATTTCTGTAAGCGTGAAAAAGTTCTACTTCTTCATCCGGTGATAGAATAGGATAAGAACTAATATCATTATAATATTTGTTTAGAAGGTCGCTTCTATGAAAATTTTTTGGGGTTACTCTTGTGTTGATTCTACGCATTTTTTTTGTACGAATAATACGTGTGAACAATTTCAATAGAATTACACAACGTGTCTTGGATACTTTCTGGACTAAATACCGTTATTTTTGAAATTTGCATTGGAGTCATTTTCTTATTCAAATGGTATCCCAAAAGAATTATTTCTACCTTATTCAGTAGTGTCACATATTTCTTTATGTCGGTTATTTCGCTTATTTTTGATCTTATCCGTAATATTTCAAGCGCATTTTTTTGTATTTGTCTAATTCTTTCGGTGGTATATGAATATTTTTCTGCAATATCATCTAATGTATATTGTGAAAAAGAGTTAATACCATGTGTTAATTCGATAATTCTCCTTTCAAATGGTAATAATATTGTTATATATTCATTTATCATCGATTTATTATCTTCATCTTCCATTAAAACATTCGCTCTATTTTCCGTATAAAACAAGTTATTGAAGTCATTTTCTGTTGGGGAAAAGTCTGAATGGTCGTCATAACCACCTATCGGTATATCAATAGAATTAATGGATAAATCATACAAATCACTTTTTTCTATTATCTTAATATTGTATTGAGAATCCAATTCTTCCATCATTTCAATATCACTGATTTCTCTACCTTCAACGTTTCTGAATTTTTCCTTAATTTTATCAACATAAAATGTTGTCTTTTGTAAATTAGTTTTGGTTACTAATTCATTACCCATTAAAAATGCTTTGATTTCTCTTTGGATATACCATACAGCAAATGTTATGAACTTGTAACCGCTGTTGATATCAAATTTATCAATAGCTATTATTAATCCGATATTTCCCTCGCTGATTAAATCAAGCAAATTTGTGTTGTTTGCAAATTTTTTCGCAACAGAAACAACAAATCTCTGATTTGATACTATTATTTTATTCTTAGCACTAAGATCGTTATTCTCTTTATATGCTTTGAATAACTCAACTTCCTGTTCTCTTGATAAAACTTGTTTACCTCGTATATCATTATAATAAGCGTTTAGTATATGAGAATTTTCGGTGAAAAAACCGACTTTTTTGGTATTGATTCGTCCTTTCATGTTGTTATATTTTTGATTAGGTTTGAAATTTCAAGATAAGAAAAGAGACAATAAAGAAAGTAAAAATTTTTCTGATCACTCTTTTTTTGGTATGGTTCTATTCATGGTTAATGTCTTTTGAAATCTAAATACTTTGGTTTTGTAGGTTTATAATCAGTATCCCACAAACTACTTGTTATCATCAAGTCTGCGCTGTGTCTGTTACACGCCACAGGAACATTATGAATACGACATTGCCTTAACAACGCCTGTATGTCGGATTCGTGTGGGTTTGGATTCAAGTCGTCAATTAGGAAAATACAGAAATTGATATTCCCATTTACAACTTGAGCACCAAGTTCCAAGTCACCACCGATTGGACCTGATTTATAGAGGATAACATTTGTATTCGTACAACCTTCCTCTTCAAACATTTTTTTAACTAACCTGCCGGTTGTTCCGGTACAATATAGGTTGTGTTTACAAAGAAATTTTACATTGTGTCTTGCCCATTCTATCATATCTACTTTTCTTCTGTCGTGTGATACAATGGCGATGTTTAATATTTTTTCCATTATTGATTTGGTTCTATAATTTCTACTTCGTTTTGTTTGAGCATATTTTCATATTCGGTAATATCGAGTTTAGAATGTTTTCTGATCCATTCCTCTTTTAACCTTCTCGTTACTTCCGTATTAGGAACAATTCTTTTTCCATATTGAAATCTAAACGTTGCTTTATCCGCCCAACCATAAAAATCTGTTATGAATTGACCGACCGCACCAGAACGTGATATTCCTGCATGACAATGAATGATATAGTTTTTCTTTTGATTTACTTCAATGAAATCTATTAACCTTTTCGCTTGTTCTGGATTAAAAGGATGATAGGTTTTTCCATTAAACTCCTCCACCTTGTCAATGTCGTAGAATTTCATATTCAAAACGTTTGCGTGATTTTGTTTGAAATAATGTTCATCACCGACACCATGTTTAAATGGCATGAAACTACTATCATCACATATTATTGAGATGATAGCAAGGTCTTTATAATCCTCGATATTGTAATCAGTGAATTTGTTTGTTTTCATTACCCTAACAAATTCACTTACCCCCATTACATGAATCAGGTATTTTTCCTTGACTGAAATGTCTTGCGTATTTATCTTCATTTCCTTAAATTTTTGGGACAAAAGTACTATAACAAAATATAATTTCCAAACTATTTATGGATATATGTTAAGAATTTTAAATGAAGCAGCAAATCGTAAGGATATTTTAAGAGCATTAAATGGTAATCATCTCTGTGCTGTAACAACTTACGAATCCGAAGTCCCGAATTACGGTAGTGTAACAAACACACGCTACGGAGTTGTGTTATGTTTTGGTACAGGTCGGTATCAAAATGAACCTGCTATTCGTTTTTTTCAAATCAGACCAAAAAATGCTTCTTGGGGACAAACCCAGAATCCAAAATTAGGATCAGATTATAAAATTCTATACTTAAAAGATATTGTTGAATTTAATGTTTTATCTAATACTGTAACAAATCCACCACCGCTATTCAATCCTCAGGATGATAGGTGGTTTAAAAGCGATGCGAAAAAGATTATTGCAAATTTTAAAGACCCGTATAAACCAATAGTGGTTGGTGGTACAGCATTAGACGACAAAACAGAAATTGAAAAAGATTTCAAAGATATTGAGGGAACACCAATACAATCGGTTAAAACAAGATATGACGATTTAAGAAAAACAACCAATGAGTTGAAAGGAACATATACCATTGTCAATAATATGCTTAATAAGATTCTGAATGACGAAAAAGCAGGTAAAAAGGTTAATGCTTTCCGAAAGAAAACTATTATGGCAATGTTGGAAAGAACAAAAGAATTGTTTACAAAATCACAGACACTAACGAATAAATATTGGGGTATTTATAGAACTGAAACCGGAAAACAAAATGTGTCAATATCAAACAGAGGTAAAACTTCTACTGAAAAGAAAATTAAACCCAAATTAGAGTTGAATAATACAGTATAATTTCTATATTATTAAAAAAAATTCAAGTTATGCCTAATTATGACAACGCATCCAGTGAACAGATAATGCAACAACTCTTTAGAACAAATGATCCAAAGGGGTTGTTTAGAGATGTGTATAATAAAAGTGTTGATATTAGTGGTGGTAAAAAAAATATTTCTGAAGGTGTAGAAGAAGAATATGAAACTGGTTATCTTCCACCTGTTCATTTATCTAAAACAACACCTCAAAATACTGGAAATAGGATTCCAAAGATGATGCCAGAGAATAAACAAAACAACATGTTAAAAAGTTTGCTTGGTGAGCAATATTTTAATAATCTGGTTAAGACACCAGAGGGTGGTGGAAGTATATTAGAAAGCGTTGCTGATAAAATGTATTCAGGAAGATCCTACTCGGAAGATTATGAAGTTGTTAATGATCCACCTAAACAAGATAATAAAATATCATTAATAATAGAAGGTAAATCTTATAGTGGAAAAATTGTTCAGAATAAGAGTGGACAAATATTATATCTAGTTGGTAACAATAGGGCGTTTGTTCTCACACCTTCAACAATTAAAACGGTATCTAAAAAATGATTTTAGTAGGTGGTTTCGTTCCATCTTTTTCGTAAGGAGTTTTGATGGTTTTTATCACTATTTTTTCTCATTATTCTATCAGTTTTAAAAATACTGAGAATTTCATACAAACAACCTTCTATAGCACTACGTAAAGTATCGAACTTATAAAATTTACCTGTTTTTTTGTCAAGTGCTAACCACCCAAAATCTAACACCTCTACGTAATAATACTTTAACACATAGTATTTACGTATTTTCCTAAGTAATTTTGTTCTCATCAGTAGTTCATATATAATGATTCGACCTTTGTTTTCGCTTTATTTGTACCACTAATGGTATTAACATTGAAATCAACTCTTTTCCACCCATTTCCTAAAAGAACATCATCATACAATTCACAACGATATCCGGAAACAAGGTATTTTGATTTTCCGTTTACAAGCAAATTGATGTATTTTTCTTGTGTTTCATCATCCATATCTACCGGATAACGACATTTTGTTCGAGTACAATGCGCATAAGGACTATCACAATAAAAGAAGTAGTCTGAATTATTATAATTTTCTATTATATCAAGAGCATCTCTGTTTAATATAATAAATCTCTGTATTTTTTCGTGTATTTCATACATTCCGTCAATAGAACTTAACATATCTGATACAGATTTAGAAGTTGTTCTTCTGATCGACATATTTTTACCAAAGGAAGCGTTATTACCACTGTAACTCATGCGATTCACGATGAAAAAGTGGTACGCACGTTCTTCAATAGAATACCCATCTTTTTGTCCAGCTTCTTTTAACCATTCCAACGATTCATCAAAAATATCTTCTGAGTAAAATAGCAATTCTAGTTTTGATTTCAATTCTTCAAACGTTTCCTTATTTTGTAACACTTTGAAAAACGAATATATATTCTTATTTAAGTCATTGACTATGCAAGAACATTTCTTATTTGGTAGGTTTAATCCAACAACCAATGACCCCATGAATGGTTCTACATAACTTACATAACTTTCAACCGGTGGAAAATGTTCGTATAAACTTGCTAACATATTTGATTTTCCGCCAAACGATCTGATACTTGAATTGATTTTCTTATCCTCCTTTGCCATAAAATACGGGTATTAAATATAGGTTATTATTTATAATTTCTAAAATTTCTTTATTAATAAAATCTGCTTTGTAAAATATACTGTTATTAGAATTACCATAAAAATATTTTAGAATTTTATTCTTCGGTATTCCAATGTATTCAATGTCTTCGATATTAAATCCATACACTTGGTTATTAAAATAAACATACATAAAACCATAATGTACATAACATATTACATGTGTATTAGAATTTAATATAAATATAAATTCTTTTATATTGGTTATATTCATATTGAATATGTTAATAAAATTATATGGTGTATTATCTTTTATTGTGTTAATTATATTTCGATAAAATTCTCCTACACATTCAATATGTTTTGTATTTTTTTCCATAGGACTAAAACACCACCATGTTTTTTCATTAACTTTGTCTTTCAAAATTGACAATGGTGTGTTGGGGTATAATGTTTTTACATAATTCCAACCGATTATAAGTGTTGGTATATCTTCGATAACATTTGACATATCATTAGCGTAATGAATAAAATCAACTTTATTCATCAAGCGTAAATCAGATTTTTGACCGACAATATTACCGAGTTTTTTCACAGCGGTGAAAACGTTTTTTCGGTAAGGAGTACGGCAGACTGCTCTTCCGCTTCGTCTGTTTTTATTCGCCAACCAATAGTCACAAATTTAACATAAAATTCACATTCAACTTCGGTTAAGTTTTTGTGTCTTTTACATTCTCTACTGTATTTTAGGTATAAAACAAGAATTGATATACCTATCATGACTGATATTGTTACGAATACTATTCCTAATATGAATAATAGTGTTTGCATAATATTTTAAATTAAAGTGGTTACATCTAAATCATCAAGTCTCTCATAATCATATATTTTGATATGGCGATTGAAGGATTTTCCATGCGAGGATTTGTCTTCTCTATTAAGTGTACCAACAAATGATTCATAATCATGTATTTCAACACCTTTGTATAAATATTGTGCTCCGCGGTTAAATACTATTATAACATCTACTGTTGGTACATCAAATTGTATTCCTTCCACCAATGTTTTTTTCTTTATTTCTTTTTTACCAAGATCTACTTTTGAATAATATATGTTACTCGATTGGTACCATATTTCTTCAATTTCTCCTATCTTTTTTATTTTCATATTAATTACCGCCATATATTTAAACGTTTTTTTGATATTTCACAATATTCCGGATCAATTTCAATACCAATAAAATCATACCCAAGATTAGCACAAGCAATTCCTGTACTTCCGGACCCTGAAAATGGATCAATTATAATTGAATCTTTAGGTAATACTCCTATTATTTTTTCACAGACCGCTATTGGAATTTGACATGGGTGTTCAACTTTTTCTTTTGAAACGTTCTTGACCTGTTGTATTTCTATCCAATCCGTATCTTCGTTTTCTACTTTAAACCAGTCATACATTGGTGGAAATTTACCCTTCTCAATCATACCCTTGATACGTTTATCGTTTGGGTTTTTATACTCACCAGGAACTTGTTTTAAGTTTGGTTTTATACCATAATAACATATTGAACGATGTTGTTTAGGTAAATGATTATTAAAAATCCAAACAATCTCTTTCGTTGGTGCCTGTCCTATTTCAATAGAATATCTATGTAATGATTCTGGATAATGTAAAAGAACATGTGGAATCATATTACCATTATATTGACGATAAAATACGTTCTTAAGAAAATTCATATAATCATTTTCTTTCATATTATCACCATATGATCTGTAAGAATATTTTACATTGTATGGAGGATCGCTGACATAAACCACACGACTATGATCGACATCTAATGTTGGTAATATATCTAAACAATGACCTTCTATTATTTTAAGCATAAAAAAAATGTGTTACTATTCTTACAATAATACATTTTATTTTTTTTAATTAGAAATAAATGATTTTCCGCAAAAATACCCCTTAATTGTGACATAATTTTGGAAATTTATTAGTTAATAATAACTTAATCGGGTTACATCCAAACCCTATACTGGCTGTCTGAAATACAGAATCACCAGATGCCTTTCGCAATATGTTGAACGCAGCATTTACATCAGCATTTAACAGAATACCTTTCGAGGTTCTGAATAAACCCCGATTTACCCTTTTGCCAACATAAACATCATGATGCCCAACCTCCTCCAAATCCAAAGAACTGCATTTTGACGTGTGAGATTCGTTGAAATCAACCAATCTTAGTCCTTGTCTTTCAGATTTGTATCGCAACTGATTTATAAAAGGTTCAAATGGAATATTAACAAAATTTTGGTTTGTCTTTTTTCCAAGATTCACTTCCTGTTTCCAACCACTGTTGTAACCAACAATAATTGTGTTAATGTCGTGTTCAACACATTTGGAAACTATATTTTTGCTTGCCTTGTGTAAGTAATCCTTAACCTTGTTGTTGCGTTTCAAGGTTAGTTTTCTGATTTTTTTACTTGTTTTTCTACGGTGACATTTTTCTAAATTTGATTTTAATTTTGATAATTTCTTGTTATAAAACTGATTGATTGATTTCAACGGTCTGCCGTTGATAATAAATGGTTTGGTTTCTGTGGAAATACAGGTTGCCAAATTATTGACACCAATGTCAATGGAAAGGTATTTTCCATTGTTTTCTTTTGGTTGTATAACAGATGTTTCGTAAACAACCTCTGCGACATAATATTCCGATTTTGGGATAAATCTAACTTGTTTGATTTGTTCTCTAGGGATATTGGTTTTCAATGGGGTAATACCCTCTTTTTTGGGAAATGTGATATAACCGTTTTTATACCCAAACTGACAATATGTATATATCAAAACGTTTCTTCCTTCAGTTTTGTGTTTATATTTTGGAAATTTTGGTTTTCCGTTAAAACCTGTTTTATTAGTTTTCCACTTTTTGATAGATTCAAAGTAAGATTTAAAATCTTTGTCAAGCAACATCAAGGTTTGTTGAGATGAGTGGTTGCTTATTGCTTTATAATCAACCTGATTTTCTGTTTTGAATTTTTTTTCTAATTCAGTGTATCTTATCCATTTACCGGTTTTTAGGAATTCTTGTTTTACAACATATAAAGCGGCGTTGTATAAGTTTTTCGACTTAAAACATGCTTCGTCTATCCGTTTATAAGACGGATGATTTTGTTTGATAATATGTTGTTCAACCAACTTCATTTTAACAAGATGATTTTAAGAATTTTTTCTGATCATCATTTATCAGGGGTATTCTTGCGGAAAATCATTTAGAAATATCACGAATTACTAATCCTCGTACATGCTTCATTACCACCTTTCATAAAAAGATGTGCAAAACTACCTCTACCGTGACACATGTTTATAAACCTATCTAGTGTTACAAACAGTTTTTTTGGATCAGAATAGTTTCTATCAAACTCTGCTGTTAGATTAAAAAATCCATCCAACGGTGAGTCAGTTTCAAATGCACCGCTACCATCTTCGCTATCACCGAAATTGCTTTCAATATATCTTGTGAATGGTATCCAATACGTTCTATTAAAATATCTTGATCTTTCATCGGTACATTCTTCTTTGGTAACAGGTATTTTTTCATCTCCTGTTAGATCTCGCCACATACGATTAAGGGTTAATTCACCTTTTGAGTTTGTAATTCTTGGATCTAAACTAGGACCACTTGTCAGGTATGAATTTGCTGCTAATTGTGATAGGTTATCTTTTGCATTTGCAACCCAATCCATAATTCTCGGAACCCAATAATCGTCATAAGCGCCGGATTGTGGTTTCATATAACTGTACTGTTGAATACACCTTAAATATTCATCAGGATCTATTAATTTCCAACGTTGTTTTCTACCGCTTTTGAAACCCTCATATACCTGTCGCACTACGTTGTTCGGATTGTGAAGAGATAAGGTGTCGGTCTTCAAATTTGACATAAATTCTGAAAACGTGTTATACGCCTCAGTCAAAAGAATATCGGTAACGTTATGTAAAATTTCAAAAATCGGATGATTTCTATCAATTTTACCTTTACGCATTTCAATCAAAAGATCATGATTGAATACGGTTTTATCACCTCTTTTTATTTCCAACAATGTTTGTGGTTTATAGTTTGTTGGTTTAGCCGGATCGTATCCCATTAAAAACTTGAAACGTCTTGTCGCTTCATTAATAACTTCTTGTTTATTCATTTTTAATTTTTTTATTAAAATAATTTTGATAAAATTTTCTGATCAAGAGTTGCTAATCCTTGAACACGCTTCGTTTCCACCTTTCATAAATATATGTCCTAAACCACCTCTGTTGTGACACATGTTTTTCAATCTATCCAACGTTACAAACAGTTTTTTTGGATCTGAGTAATTTTTATCAAAATCGGCAACAATATTAAATAGACCATCTAATGGTGAATCTGTTTCGTAACTTTCAGAACCTTCACCATATCTTGTTTGAATATATTTTGTGAATGGTCTCCAATAATTATCAAAAAACTCTCTTTCGGCGATAGAATCGTTACCACACTGACCCGGTCTGTATGGTATTTCTTCATCACCTGTTAGATTATACCACATTAATGCAAGAAGATTTTCTCCTTTTGCATTTTCATTATCCTGTTCAAGAGTTGGACCACTACATAAGTATGAATTTGCAGCAAATTGTGCAACATTATCTTTTGCATTTGCTACCCATTCCATGATTATACGTGCCCAATAATCGTCATATGCACCAGACTGTGGTTTCATATAAGAGTATTGTTGGATACACCTTAAGTATTCATCAGGATCTATCAATTTCCAACGTTGCGCTCTACCACTTTTGAAACCTTCATACGTTTGTCGAATCACATTATTTGGGTTTCGTAGGGAATCTCTGTCTGTCTTCAACTTTGACATAAATTCTGAGAACGTATCGTATGCTTCGGTTAGAAGAATATCATTCACATTGTGTAAAACCTCAAAAATAACATGTTTTTTATCAATTTTACCTTCACGCATTTCTACCAAAACGTCATGGTTGAACACGGTTTTATCACCCATCTTGATTTCCATCAGAGATTGTGTTTTGTAATTTCTTGGTTTAGCAGGATCATATCCCATTAAAAACCTGAAACGTCTTGTTACTTCATTAATTACTTCTTCTCTACTCATTTTAAATAATTTTTATATCAAAATAATTTTAATAAATTTTTCTGATCAAGAGTTGCTAATCATTTTACTAGCTTCATTTCCTCCTTTCATAAAAATATGTGCAAAACCACCTCTTGAATGACACATGTTTTTCAATCTGTCCAATGTTACAAACAATTTTTTAGGGTCAGTGTAATTTTTATCAAATGCAGCAACAATATTGAATAAACCATCTAACGCTGAATCTGTTTCATAGGCTTCAGCATAATTGGAACCAATATATCTAAAAAATGCACCCCAGTGTTCTTTGAAAAACACCTTTTCTGCTTCTGAACTATCGGTACATTCTCCTGGTCTGTATGGTATTTTTTCATCACCGGTTAAATTATACCACAATAAAGCATGAAGATTTTGATTATTTGAATTTCCCTCATATCGTTTAAGTGTTGGACCGTTGCATAGATATGAATTTGCTGCCAACTGTGCAACATTATCCTTTGCGTTTGCAACCCACTCCATAATTCTTGGAACCCAATAATCGTCGTATGCCCCGGATTGTGGTTTCATATAAGAGTATTGTTGGATACATCTTAAATATTCATCCGGGTCGATTAATATCCAACGTTGTTTTCTACCGCTTTTGAAACCTTCGTAAACCTGTCGAACAATGTTATTTGAATTTGAAATAGATTGTTTATCTGTTTTCAAATCCTCCATAAATTCTGAAAAGGTATTGTACGCCTCAGTCAAAAGAATATCCGTAACATTATCTAAAATCTCATAAATAATATGATTTTTACTAATATTGCCGTTACGCATTTCAACTAAAAGAGAGTGATCAAATACAGTTTTATCACCTCTCTTAATTTCGTCTAATGTTTGTGGTGCGTAGTTCGTTGGGTTAGCGGGATTATATCCCATCAAAAACCTGAAACGCCTTGTTGCCTCATTGATAACTTCTCTTTCCACGTCATATTTTTCTTATAAATAACACTAAAAGGGAAAAAGATCTTCATCTCTATATACTTTTCTAGTTAGTTTTTCTTCACTAACATCTTCATCCACTTTTTCTATAAGGTCTTCATAAGAGTTTTCGCAGATATCAGCAAGACTACCGATTTTTACATCATATTTTTTAGAATAGAAGAAACCATTTTTTGAGTTGAAGTTTTCAACGAGTTTTTCGACTATAGTTTCTTGTTCTACATCAGAAGATAATATTTGATTATATAATTCTACCTCTGATTTAATATGTTCTTGTTTTAAAATTTCTTGTCTTTCTAAATATTCGGTTTTAATTGTTTCCCAAGTACCCATTACTTCTATAAGTTCCGGTGTATTCAAGAATGGTGGAACATTTTCTGGTAATTTTTCTAAAACATCTGGTACAGATAACCAAAACCTAATCTCCTTATCTTCCATAGTGTATAACTCTTCCAAAGAATCTTGGTCGGTTGGTTTTTTGGGCATCCCTGATACTAATTGTGCTTTAATTTTATCATAACATCTAATATCTTTTGGGTCTGTTATTAGAATTTCATTACGAATATCAGGGTTGAAGCAAACTAATAATCCACTAATACGTTTATTGAATTGTTCAATGTATTTTGGAATATTATATAAAATAGGATTTTCATCAAATATATCCTCATTACCATAATATTCTATATCACTGTCTAATATTTTTTCATCAATTCTAATACAATTTAACTCATGTTTATAATGTAATATTTCTTTATCTTGAAGTGGTTGTCCTCTTTTACCATAAACAATATTACCAGTTTTTTTATCAATTCTATCTACTTTTATGGGATTGCCTTCACCATCTAAATTGTAAACAGGGGTTTTTACAACATCCCCTGTTCCCTTTTTATCACCAATATTGATATAATAAATGGTATCACCAGGGTTTACGTTAATATTCTCTCTAATAGCGAGTTCATACCATGCTTGTTTCGCCTTATCATTTCCCAATTTGTTTTTTCCGCTAACAGTTTCTTTATACTGTTTCAAAGAAACTTTTATTTTACCAATAGAGGCAATTTGTTTTAATGGTATTCTACGATTAAATATTTTTGTGATATAATCATAGTAATTTTTTAAAAATTGATAACCATTTTCTTCTAATAATAGTGGTAAGTTTGTGTCAATGAAGGATTCGATAAACTTCGGCATTTTCTTTGATTTGATTGAATTACCAACAAGTTTTATTTTACCGTTATCCAATAAGTCTGCATAGTTTTTTCGACTGAAATATATTGAACTTGGTACGATTTCATCTAAACCTAAACCCATTTTTTCACGCATAAATAAATCATTAAATTCTGAACAATATGCGTCAATTCCCTTTGTTTCTTTACCTTCTTTTGTGTTTCTGTTTAACCCCTTTTCAATGTATGTATATTCTTTATTTATATTTCGATAAGTGAAGTTCACGCCGTCTGTATCAGCAATAATTGGTTCAAATCCCCTATCCATCATCCATTTTATCATTAATCGTAAACATTGTCTTGCAGTACAGGTAATTCTCTCACCACAGGAAACATCGCCCCATGGGAAAATATTCTCAGCGGAGTAAGATCCGAAAAATCCATTTGCGCATATCTTTAAAGGAAGTTGTAACTTATCATATCTATTTTCTAATATTACCAAATTTCTAATTTCATTTTCACTAACATTTTCTTCCTTTAATTTTTTGATTTCTTTTCCGGTGTTTTTTTTCAATCCTTTATATCTTTCGCGTTCTGATAAAACATGATCTAATAATGCTTTGAATACACCACTAACATCTAATTTTGGAAAAATATCCCATGTTAGTGTTATTGCAGGATAAAGTGAATTAAAATCGTATTTTACCACATCCTTTACAAATCCGGTCTTCCATAATCTTGACAAACCGCCTGTAAATGGTCTGAGTTTTCCTGTTAATGGTATTGCAATATTATTTTCATACGAATATGCTAATAACATACTTTTCCAAACTGCGCTAGTCCCCATAGTACTAGTTCGTTGATAGGTTACAGGTAATAATTTACATAAAAAATAGTTTGGTGAATTATAGATATATTCAACTCTATCACCCTCATATAAGTCATCTAATAAATATCTATCTGATAGATATTCTCCGGTAACAATATGTTCATCTTTGTTTAATATTTCGGTTTCTGATTTCAATCTCCATTCGCCATTTTCTTCATTCAAAACATAGTTTTCTTCTTTGTCATTGTAAATTTCTGCAACTCTATTACCGGGAATATATACGCGATTAGGTTTTTTGACTTTTGCGTATTCGGCAGCATATTTCAAACTACCTGATTTGAAGTTACTGTCTATTGCTTGCGCTCGTCTTACTGCATGAAGTGAATCTATAATAGTATGATTAGGAAATACAGTAGGAAAGTAATATTCCATTTCACCACCAAGTTTTAAAACCTGTTGTTTTTGTTTTTTATATATTTTCTCACCGGTGTATATCAACGACATCATACCAAACCAATCGTCATAGGTATCAACATTTTTATAACGTTTTTTGATGTTGATTAGTTTTGAATCTAAATCTTTAATATGTTGAGTATTTTCTGTCCATGAATACCAATCAAAATCCTTTGATAATATTCTACTTCGCTTTAACAAAAATTCCCAATCGAAGTTTTCACTATTATGTCCTGATATACAATCCGGATTTATTTGTCCAAGATAATATAAAAAATATTCTATTGCTTTTAGTTCGGATATATTTTCATTAACATGAATAATTTTTTCAAATCCTCGATTGGTTCTCATACCGATTTGGGTTATTTGACAATATTCCGGATTTAAACCTGTTGTTTCAATATCCCAAGTAAATCTTAACAGATCATCATAGTCGTCATAACCTTTGAAAAATCGTTTTCCTGTGTGTATTAGAAACATTTCCACAGGGGAAACTGATAGAAAATGTCTTCTACCTTCAATTTCAGAATAAAAAACAGATGCTTTTAGATTCCAATTCAACGCTGTTTCAAAAAACTTTTGAAATGCGGTGTATGACATCGCTTTATTGGCATAGAATAAAACGCGGTATCCTTCCGACATTCTTTCATGTTCAAAACCATCTGCATCTTTTGTTTGTAATCCTTTACAAGAGATATGTTTTTTCCTCATTTCATCTTGTAATGTACTTCTATCCCCGTCAAATAATTTTTTGGATATGGTTGCGGTTGCCCAAACAAATGGATATAACTCAACTTCGCTACACATTACCCTATTGTTATCATCACGAGAATATACTCTTACAACATTATCGTTATAACCACACTCTACATTTGATATTCGTTTTTGAGGATCTCTTCCATTTAAAAATTTGTCTATTTTGTCTTGTTCTATCATTTTAATTTGTGTCTTCAATATTTACTTCTTCACTATCATTCGCCTTAGATTCCATACCAAGAAACGAAAAACATTTCAATTTGTATACTTCTATACCAACAGTTTCTTTGCGAATAACAATTCCCTCAAACGGAACTTTGTTTTCACAATCTGGGTCATCCATTTCCATATTCCATGTTTTTTCATTCCTTAATCTATAAAGTAAATTACTACCCCAATGTTCAGAAACTTCAATCAAATCCGGATATAAATCTTTCAATTTACCATAATACAATTCTTTAACGGAAGTTAATCCGTTTTGTTTGCACCATTCCTTTACCCATTGTGTGGGAAATTCATATGTTTTTCCGGATGGTGTTGTTAATGTGATTCGGTATATGATAATTTTAAACTCACCTTCCGAACACCCATAATCATAATTTTTTTGAATGAATTTATAACTACCAGGTAAATAACCACACAATTCACAATAAACTGTCATTCCTTCAAGTAAATGTGGAAGTAATATCTCATTTGCCTTACCCCAAACATCCACATTATAGAATCCTGCACCAACATCTTTGTTGATAAATCTATTTTTAACAACAGTTCTGGAAGAATATACATTACCGTATTCACTTTCTTGTACTTTTACACCAAACCATTTTGCAATTTTTTCTTTCAATGACAATTTACGATTAACCAATACCTTTCCGATACAAGCAGAAGTGCCGTGTATCTTTGAACTGATTTGTACAATATCATCCGGATTCAATTTATGAATATTCCGCTGTAATTGTTCGGTATCAATATGAAATTTCCACTGATTTTCGACTAACCTGTCAAATTGTCTTAATTTTTTATCGTGTTTACTTCTCTTGGTTGTTGGGCCAGACTTTTCCTGCGATCTAACAACATATTTGTTAGAAAACAACACCCCATTAATGGTATCAAAATCACAGTCTAAATAATCTTCAATATTATCAATAACTAATTTTGATTGCCAATAATATAACCAGTGAATTGGAAATATGAATCCTTCCGAAGGGACTTCACGCAACTTCACCGCACGAACTCTACCTTTTTTATTGAAAAAACCTCTTTCCTTGTTGTCGGCGTTTAATTCGGTATCTTCAAACTGGTTGTTCAAACTAAGAAAATCGCTATTAATTTGAGATTCAACTGGACAATAAATCGCAATATCACCAAAACGGAAGGTTTCCTTTCTGGTGATAACGTTGAATCCCATTATAGATATTATTTCTAACCTATCTGCATTTTCGTGGTTACGAATATTATCTATTTTTATAACCCGACAAGCGTAGTTCGGATTAAACTTTTCAGACTGTGAAAAAATACTCTTTGCCATTCTTTACTTTTTTAACTAATGTTATTCTACCCTTTGTTGCCATTGCGAACACCTCTTCTTTTGTGTACCCTTTTTTCAAAAGTTCTTTTGCTTCGTCATTTGAAGTGTTGAACTTTGCAATACAAACATACCCTTTTTGTATGTATTTAAACTTCTGCCGGGATGCTACCACAACAATTCTTCCCTCTGGGGATTTTATCACAAAATCAATCATGTTATTAATATTTAAACGTTTTAAACCTTGCTTTTCCTGCTTCAATCACTCTTTGAATCATTGTGTCAAAGTCTAATTGAAATACATCGCTTCTCCATTCACCTTTCCACACACCTATTAGTGTTCTGTTATCCACCGGGATTAAATTGTCTTCGACAAAACTTTCAAAGTCTGTTTTACCACCTAAATTGTACGCCTTTTGAACTATCTTACCGTCAACAATTTTTGTTACGATAACAGGATTCAATGGCGTGATTGGAAATTTTTCGTTATCCGTCCGCATAATATTTTTATTTTAAAATTTAACATTTGGATAACAATAAAATTTTAACAATTTTTTCTGATCACGTAACTCTTGTATTAGCAACCGATTTTTCTAAATTTACTATAAAAACACTATTTATAAAAAAATTATTTAATATGATAACAAATGAATGGATCAAGGTTGATAAAAATCTGATTACAGAAAGAAATAAGGATAACGAAGAAGATATAAAAAATAAAGCGCGTTTACCTATAACTCATTTCAGCAGTGCATTTGAAGCAGATGATATTGATTTAGAAAATAATAAGTTGGTAAATGTTAGATTGCGACCAGGTCTAAATAGTGCTTTTGATAGACCAGCGCAAGGAGGTCAATATAAAGGGGAAAAATCACCACATTACAGGGGTGAACCGGTTTTTACTGTAACTATATCTGGCGAAAAATCTAATCCAGAAATTAGGGGTCATCAATATTATGTGGATAGTGATGGAAATTTGATTATAACATCAAGAAAGGGTGGAGAACCTGGTCCTATTAGAAATCATGGTGTACATGTTGATACTGCTAAACAATATAGAGACCAAAATCTATCTAGAAAACAAGTAGAAAAACTAAATTCTATTTCAGATGATTCTCCAAATCAAAATACGGTATCAAAAGCAAGTGAAGCGACAACTCGTGTTGCGCTTGAAAAATATATAGAAGAACGTCTTAATGAACGTGGGATAAAAACAGATTCTTCTAAAATAGAGGGTACTAAAAAAGCAAATAATATTATAACATCTGTTTTTAAAAAAATATTTTATGAAACTCCTGATACTATGGAGAGAAATACTGGAAGTTTCGTTGGTAAGGTTAGACAAGTATTTAAAGATAATCATTTTAATTATAATGATATTGTTAATTCAGATTTATTAGATAAATTATATATTACATACAATGATGATGATTCTGAAGATGGTAGTGGAGAAGAGTTATATAGTTATATTAGATATGGTATATATGGTAAAAAAGATAGAGTATTAACAAACGATGGTAAATATTGGACACCTGAAGAAGTTAAGAAACTTGTGAGTACGCGACCTGAATTAGAAGAAGATGGGTATTTTAAATTGTTTAGTGGAGTATCAAGCAATACTCTATCTGTTGCAGAAGCAATAGATATAGAAGTTAAGTTAATGGCAGAAGATTTAGGTGTAGAAAATGAGGAAGATATTAAGGGTAAATTTGATATGTTGTTTGGTACAAATAAATCCGACATTTCTGATTTAAAACACGGATCTACTAATCATCCATTTAATCCGGATAGAAGCGCAAAAAGAAATTTTATACCAACCCCTGAATTTAGTACTATTATTGATAATCTTATTGGTGGTTTTGAAAAAAAGGGTTATTTCCTTAATGATTTAGAAGATAATAAAAAGAAACAATTTTATAGTACTGTTAAGTTTTTAAAAACTCTTAACTATATGGAATTTACTGATGGTTATTATTATAAAGAAAGGGGTGGTGATTTAAAAGTGGTAAATCTTCATCCTATTGATATGTCTGAAAAAGAGTGGAACAAGTTATCTAAAAAAGAACAAGAAAAGGTTATAAAAGATGTGTCTTGGAGAAATGCTTTGGAATATATTTATAACACACTTTTTTCAAAAATAACAGGAGAAAAAGAAGAGGAAGAGCGTAAAAACACTCCAGAAGAAGATAATGAAATAAAAAACCATATTAAAAATATTGTTTCTAAATATAAAACAATTATAATGGATCATTATAAAGTGGACGAAAAAACTTTAAATAGAGCGGTAAATAACATATCTAAACTTAAAAGTGTAACAAATACTGATTTTAAGCAAGAAAAACTTCCTTTTGATTATAACTACACATCTGAAAAAAATAAAGAAGACGTTATAAATTCGATTCCAATTGTTACACCAAGTGAAAAAAAAGTTAAAAAACTAGAAACAAGAAATATTAAACATAACCAAATGTTAGGTGAAGATTATCAGGAAAGATTACCAGATCCGGAAAGAACATCCGAAGATTTAGAAAGGACATTACAAAACAAATTAGATAAAATGTTCAGTTACAATGTTTCGGATTTCACTAGTATGACTTTATTAAAAATGGAAATAAAAAATCAATTACTACCTGAAACCCACCCCGTAAAAATAGGTAAAATAAAAAAAGAAATTGAATTAATTAATTTTAAAGAATTTCCTAATGCGATATTAGAAGAAGAAGATTTGGGTAGATGGGCAAGAAATTATGAATTTGCTTCTCTATCTGGTGAAAGTTTAAAATCTGCTATAAGAAAAGTGGTATTTGGTGGAAAATCAAAAATTGGAAATGATAAACAAACCCCTAATCCTACAGAAAAACCGGAAATTGGAAATGATAAACAAACCCCTAATCCTACAGAAAAACCGGAAATTGGAAATGATAAACAAACCCCTAATCCTACAGAAAAACCGAAAAGATTAGAGGATTTACTTAAAGAATTGGTTCCAAGCGGTACGAAAATAAGAGATTTTGATATGGATATGTTAGAAACCGCTTATGGTGGAAGGGTATTAAGAGATTATCCTGACATTGATCATGTTACAGGTGAACCTAAACTTAAAAAGAATGGTGAACCAAGAATGATAAATGATCTTACAAATGCAATTAGAAGTATAAATAGTTTAGTTAATTCTTATATAACACAAACAAAATCAACAAAAAATCAAGATGAAGAGGATGAAGAATATTACAAATCTCTTGGTTTAGGAACAATTGAAGTATAATATGATTAGTCAAGAACAACAAGTAGAAGAATATATAAAATGTTTTCAGGATAAAAGTAGAATATATTTTATTGAGAACTATCTACAAACATACGATGCGACACAAGAGCGCGACGTACAATTTAAATTATTTCCAAAACAAAAAGAATTTTTAATTAACGTATCTGAAAACACAAACTCGATTGTTTTGAAACCAAGACAATCTGGTTATTCTACTGTCACATGTGCGTGGATTGCCGCTACTTTGGTATTAGCACCAGATGAAAAGAGAGAAACTGCCGTAATTGTTACCAACAAATTGGGTATGTCAAAAGACGACTTGAGTAAAGTACGTGTTTTTCTTGAACAAACCCCGCGTTGGTTTTTCGGACCAGAATATTATCACCCTGACGAAGATTATGAAAACGCTAATGGTGAAAAAGTAAATAAAAAACCAATTTTTAAACGTGCCACACTTGAAGAATTGGAATTATTTAATGATTGTAAGGTGTATGCGAGAAGTTCTGGACCAAATGCTGCTCGTGGTATATCCGCTGCTTCTATTGTTATGCTTGATGAGGCGGCATTTATTGAACGCGGTGCAGATGTTGCTGCTTCTGTAATAAGAACAACCGGTACAGTAAAGGATAAGCGCATTATAATGATATCCACCCCTAATCTTAAAGATGAATTATATTATAAGACATATCATAATGCTGAATTAGGTAAAAATAATTACAAAATTACCTATTTGAAGTGGTATCATGACCCGCGTTTTAATAAATTTCTTAAATGGTGGAAAGAAGTTCCTTCTGTTAATAAAAAAGGTGAGGAAATAGTAAAGAAAATATGGGATGAAGATGAGGTATTGAATAAAAACGGCGATGTTAAATATGATCCCGATAGGTGGTTAGAATTAGAAGGTGATGGTTGGAGAGCAATATCACCATGGTACATATCCGAATGTAATTCTTCAAATAATGATTCTATTAAAATAGCACAGGAATTAGAATGTTCGTTTTTAGGATCGGGAAATACTGCAATTAAACCAGAAGTTATTGAAATGCAACGTAATAAAAATGTTTCTTCTGATTACAAAACTGACCCGTTATATTCAGAAATGAGAATATGGAAATATCCTATCGAAGGGCATAGATATATTCTTACCGCAGATTTATCTCGTGGTGATGCTGGGGATAATTCCGCCATTGAGATAATGGATTTGGATGCTGTTGATGAAGACACCGGAGAATGTTACATTGAACAGGTTGCTGAATTTGAGGGTAGAATGACAGGTGATATAGTAGCAGACATTTGTTTTAAATATGGTTTAATATATAATAATGCTCTGATTGTTAGTGATAATACCAATGGTTACGGAGAAGTTGTTAGTTTAGCACTGGTTGCAAGAAAATATCCTAACATATATTATGGTATAAATGTTCAAAAAGAATATTTAAAAGATAATAGTAAAAAAGAATTTGAAACACCGCAGGATGAAAAGGTTCCTGGTATGCACATAAGATCCCAAAGAACATTTATGATAGCAAAATTCATTGAAATGTTAAGTAATAATTCTCTACGAATTAGAAGTGTTAGAACTATCGCTGAAATGGAGACTTGGATAATCAAAAACGGTAAAGTTGATCACGCTAACGGATGTCATGACGACACCCTAATAGCATTAGCAATGGGAGTATATGTTTTTGAGAATTATATTTTGAAGGGTGAGAGTCAAAAAAATAAAGTGAAAACTGCGTTGGGTTTAATGGCAAGGGATTGGGCAAACTCATTAAGAGATAATAATAGTGCAGATGTAAATCCAAGAAACCCATTAGTAAAAAAACCACCTGTTGGATTTTTCACCAGTACTGTTGTAAGGAAAATTAAAGAACAACCAAAAAGATTTTACGCTGCTCCTAGAGGTAGTAGTGCGGAATTTTATACTTATAACCCTTTTGATCCTACAAATAAAAATCGCTTCTAAAAGTTGTAGGTTAGATTATATTTTTCGTTGAATAGTTTGATATCCTCGTCGGTTTCAAATTTATATTTTGCGCAACCACCAAATTTAACACATTTTTCTGTGAAATCAAATCTATCTAATTTGAACGAATAACCTCGTGCGCATACATTTATCAATTCAGCACTGCTGATTTCTCCATTACGTTCATCCCGATATTTTTCAAGATTACATCTTTGGGACCAATATTGAATACCGTGTTTATCACGAGGATCTATTCCCAACCCATATAAAAATTTTATCTCTTTGAATAAATCAGAAAATAATGCAATACTGATTCGTTTGTCTGGTGCGGAATTATCAAATTCAACGTTACCCAATATATGATAACCAACCCCACCGTCTTTGTGTAATGAGGTTACTTTGTTCATACCGGTCATTGCATCGCTGAACAAAATAAAATGAAGATTTGGGTTTCTTTTTTTAGCACTTAACAAACTTCGCATTACGTTAGTTGACCCAGAGAAGGGCGGGTTATCAAATACCAATACCTTTTGAGTAAGAATCATTCGTACAAATTCCTTGTCATTGTACCATTCCCAAAAATCATAACAACCCAACTCTTCGTTATACCATTCAGGTTTTTTTGGATTGGTTATTACCTGTTTTCCGTATCCATTTCCATAAATATCTAACAATATTTTATAGATGGGTTTATCTTCACTGTTAAAAGGCAACCATATAATATCAGATTCCATAAAATGGTTTCTGTATTCACGTTCTATTCTTCTAACAGTATCTTCTTTAGTGAAGTATTCAAACCCGGAACGATCATTACTGGACGGTTTTAGAGGCATTGTTCTACTCTGATTTTAAAAAGGATTTTGGACTACAACCAAGATAAATGGTTGTCTTGTATTTACCTCTTTGGTCTTTCCTTACCCTGTTTTCTTTCAGAACAGTTTCAATAATGTTATCCATAACATCATTATCAATTTCATAATCCATGAAATTTATGACTCTCTTACCTTCTTCGTTTATTTTTGCATTGGCAACCAATTCTTCAAAATCTGCTGAAGGACTTGATGCTTTGTATAGACGAGAATAAATTTCGTATAGGATTTTATCTTCTTTTTTCGTTAAATTTAATACTGACATAACATTTTATTTTTATTAAAAATACGATTTTTTTAGTGATTTTTCAAAATTTCTTTATCATTTTCAATATCATCCAAACTATCAATTGAAAATGAATATAATTTATATGGATTTTCCACTTCAACATGTTCTATTTTAAAATCTGGTAATGATATGATCGAATATCCGTGTCCGTCTATTTTCTCCCCAAATGTTTGACCTATAACAGAACCACTATAATGAAATTTCACTTTATTTTTCAATAATATTGTTTGTGGCATGTGAATATCTCCTGCTAACACAATATTACAGTCTTTGAATATATCCGATTGGATACCCTTGTCCATTGTAAACCCGATTGGTGTTTTACTTCCTATGAGCGCACCGTGAAATAATCCTATTACAATCTTATTTGGATTATCTTTTTTATATGATTCTATATCAGGTTCTCTGTATCCATCAAAAATACTGTACAGAGCAAAAGAATATTTTTCATTATACTCTATAATACCAGAATTATACCCTAATTCCATATCCAGATACCTTGTTTGTTTGAATGGCACCATTTTGAATATTGGTGTCAAGGTATCCATTTTGGTTAAATTAGAACGTGTTAGATCATGGTTTCCTGCAATTACTATTGTAGGTGCAATTCTATCTAATTCTTTTAAAAACCAAGATGCCTTGATAAGTAATTCGTTGCTGATGTTGATAAAATTGTCAAAAGTGTCTCCAGCAAGATATATTAACGTTTTATCATCACATATTGGTTTGATATCGTTTATGAAGTTTGTTAATACCTCTTCATACTCATCGTGTAAGCGGTTACATTTTATATGTATGTCCGCTATCATTATAATCTTATTTATCATATCATTTTACTATTTTACTGATATTGTTTACTTTTTCTATTGTTATTATTTTTTCAAAGAAACTGTTAAAATCATCTGAGTGTGATATAACAAAAACTATTGAATAGTTATCATTAAATCTTTTGAAAAGTTCATATAAGAGATGATAATTAGTTATTGACACACAGGCAGTTATCTCATCAAGAACACAAAAATCTATTAGTGGAATGCTTCCATATTTAACTAATGTAGAACGTAGTGCTAATGAACTCATAGTTCTTTCAAATCCACTTGCGCTTCGTAAATCACCGACTTCCAATTCACCGTTTTCATCTTCTTTAAGGATATTGAAATTAACATTATTTTTATCATCAATTTCAATCTCTACTTTAAAGTCTGTAATATCATTTAAAAGATTATTCAAATTACTATTAATTAATGGTATTATATTTCGTAATACTATTTTTTTAATACCATCTTTTGATAGCAGTGATATTAACAGTTGGTGGTGTTTTATATATTCGTTTTCTATGTAAAGTTTACCTATTAACTCATTGTTTGTTTTAATAAGTTTTTCTAATTCGGTAATATTATTTTGTTCTTTAGAAACATCTTTAATCAAACTTTCTTTCACACCCTGTTCGGTTTGTATTCTAGTATTAATATTACCAACTTGTATATCAAGATCCATATTTTTTTGAATAGTTTCTTTGTTAGCAATATAATCTTTGATTAATTTATCAACCTCATTGTAACTATTTAATGACCTTTGAATTTCAACCCTTGTTTGAGATAATTTTAACTCCCATTTGTTGCGTTCTTCAATTTGTTTTGTTTCTAGTTCCAATTTATCAATTAATGTTTGATTTTCTTTTGTCAGTTTATCAATGGTTTCTTTTTGTTGTTTTTGAATTTTCTCAACAGCGTTTTTTGATTCAGTTTCAAGTTTTTCTACCGCCGTATTTAATTCCAATTCAAGTTTTGCAACCGTATCTGTACACAATTTTTCGGTTTCTTCTTTTGTTTTATTTTTAATAATACCATCATCCTTTAATTTTTGCATTTTTGCTTTATTAGCGGTAATAGTATCATTAATATTTTTTAAAACACTATCATCATAAGGTCTATTGCAGGTTGGGCAAATTCTACTACCATCCAATTTAACGTTTTCTTCCCTTAAAGTGTTATAGGTTGTTTTAATGGTCGCTATATCACTAACTAAAGGAAGAATTTTATCATTTGCTTCTTTTTTTACCTTTGCAATTTCCGCATTAGATTTATCTTTTTTGGTAGAAATGTCTTTATTGTATTTTTCCTTTGTATCGGATATATCCTTATTGAATTTATCGTTGGTTTGAGTGATATTTTGTCGGTTATTTTCGATAACCTTTTTATCTACTGTGATAACAACATCCTTCAATTCTGTAATATTATCTGAATATTCTTTTTCTTGTAATCTAAGATTTTTACCTTGTTCTACAATTTCAGTTTTTCGTTTTTCCTGTGTTTCAAAATCAAGTTTAACAATCTTTTCATCGACTACTCCCTTGCTTGCTATCAACAATTCTTTAGATTTTGTATATCCTTCAATAAGACTTGTTTGAGACGCTATCTTTTTATTTAATTCTTCTGATAACGTTTTACTTGTGTCTATTTTTTCTTTTGATTCTATGTTAGAATTTTGGAGTTCGTCTGTTGAATATTTATTACATAAGAAATTTTTAGATTTTTCTTTAAATATTGATTTTGCAACAAGTTCTTTATCGTCAATAACAGATAAACCAATCCAACGAGAAAACAATTTTGATAATCCCGCTTCTCCGGTATCAATTAAACTATCTAATGTTTTTGAATTTGCGGTTGAAATAAGATTAAAATCTTCTTCTTTCATAATAGATTCTTTGATAATTTTATTGGTATTTCTAACATCACCAGATTTGTTATCAAATGTTTCAGGATCGTAGTCTTCCAGTGGGTTTTCAGGATCCCAAAATTTATCAATGACTTTGAAATATTGAACAGTTCCGCTTGCTTTTGAGGTTTTTGTTCTTTTCTTTGGTCTAGTTAACTTTCTTTCTATAACATAATCTTCTTTGTTAATGGTAATACAACCTCGAACAATTACTTCTGTTTCGTTTTTAAGAAACCTGTTGAATATTTTATCTTGTGAATTTGTTCTATTTGTTTTTCCATATAAAAGATAACGAATTGCATCGCCTGTTAACACGGATTTTCCAGCTTGATTTGGTGGTGAACCGCTTATAAGAACCAAACCATTTAGTTCACTCAAATCAAAACGTGTTATTTCGCTTCCGAATGACAGGAAATTTTTAACTTCTATCCATTTTATTGAAATTTTATTAAACTTATCGTATTGATTATAGTCAATATTTTGGTTAACTTCATCATCAATTTCGTTAATTTGTTCAAAGTTTATATTTTCAATATTGTTTATTTTAATATAATCTTGAAATAATTTTTTCTGAAAGTTTGGGTCGTGAATATTATCAATAACTTCTGTTTTTACAGAAATTTCCCTACCTTCTTCGTCAACAACCTTAATATTTGGTTCAACCTTAATATTTTGTTTAGGAACGTTATATTTGCGACTAAAGGAATTTATAATTTGTCTTTCCAAATCCTTTGTGTATAAGTGTGAGAATGTATTCCACACTATTTTAATCTTCGATGTTCTTGAAATCTCCATATTATTCAAAATTATTTTCTTTCTTGTTATTTCTATTATTTAATAAATCAAATGCCGGTGTTGGTGGTGGCATATTGTTTAATATATCATATCCAGATTGTTTTTGTTTTGCTTTGAGTTGGTCAATACTATCACAAACACCATCTACCATCAATTTTGGTATACCATTATTTAAATGTATACTAAATACTCTACCGGATTTTCCTTCACGATTTTTTGGTATAAAAAGTTCTGCTCTATTTTCTTCCGCATCTTTTTGTGTTCTATTTAAAGTCATTAACATGTGAGCAACTTGGTACTTACCTGCCGACCCCCCAATCTTGTCAAGTGTTAATAACATACCTTCAGCACTTTGTTTTGTACCTTGTGTGAAAACAATTGTAGTACAACCAAAATCTTTACATAGATTTTCTAATTCTCTCATTTTTTGTGTTTCCAACTTCCATTCATTTTGTATATTTCTGTTTGTTGGGTTTGCCAAACACTCAAAATAATCTATTAAAACCATATCCGGCGTAAAACCACTATTTACTAATTTATGTATATATTGTTTGATCATTGAAGGTGTTACTTCACCATTTCTTAATCTGCATAACTTTAAATTATCTTTTATAAGTTCTTTGTGTTCGTAATCAACGGCAATTTTTTTCGCAATTTCGGAATATTCCATTGTGTTAATAAATCTCGCCTCAATTTCTGTTATCGTACCAAAATGTTTTCGTCTAATAGCAGGAACATTATCTTCAAAGAATATTTGTAATGCTTTAAACCCGGAAATTGCTGCGCTATGCGCTAAGGATGTGGATATTGTAGTTTTTCCCACCCCGCTGCTGGCCGCCACCAGTACAAGATTCGTCTTAATTATACCCCCCTGTAAATACTCATCAATTTCCGGACATAGTGTTGGGATTCTAATAATATTTTCTGGTGAAAATGTTTCTTCAAATTCGTCATATACTCCTGTAAAAACATCATCATGTGTTCCGATAGACATTATTTTTGAAATATCGCCTTGAAGATCTTTTGATGCAACGTCAATACCATTTCTAATATCTTCTAATTGCATATTAAAGAATTTTATTAACTCTTGTCTTTTAAAAAATTCTATTGATTCTTTCTTTACCCACTCTAGACCTTCTGAATTGAGATTTTTAATTTCATTTAGTGATGCTTGTGCTAATTGTAGGTCAATATCATCTGATATTCTTGCTAACATCAGAGAATTTAACAAATCATATGAAGGAATATATTCATATTCTATGGTATAATCTTTTATTATACCGGAAATAATTTTATATGTTGGGTCTGTAAAAGCATTTTGATTAATATATTGAATATCATTCTTAAATTTATCTCTATCTTCTATTAGGATTTTGATAAGTCTTTTTTGAAATTCGTTATCATACAAACCTCTTTCTGTCTTCGCAACTGTTTTTTTATTTTGAAAGGATCGTGGATATTGTTCCATTATTTTTTTGAAATATTTATTTGAAATATACCTCTACTTTTAGTTATAATGAAAAATTACTCTCATTTTCTCATTAAATCTTTTGATAAGTTTGATTGTTCAAATGGAAATTATACACTATTTATTATAAAAATAAAATAATAGGTTAGTTAATGACTCTAAAAAATAAATAATATATAATTATGGCATCAAAATTTTCTGTCAATCGTCATGCGACGCAAAAATACAGTGTGTATTCTCGCGTTGTTAATGATATTTCGCCCGTTGTTGTTGCAAGTACCGCTAAAAGTCCTAACGACATAATCTTCACGATAACATTTTACGTGACTGACTTCAATGATAAAAAAATTCCAGACGCTTCTGTTTCGATTGTATCACATGATTTCAAGATAATTAACCATTTCGATGGTAGTTATAAAGTTATAGATGTTCCGAATGGTAAATATGAATACGTTGTTGAAAAAACGGGTTTTGTTGCGGTTGAAGGAGTAGTAACCGTAAGTGGAAGTGATTTAGAAGTACATGTAAAACTATGTGAGGTTCCAAGTAAAATCGTTAATGGTAATCTGAATTTCGTAATGAATGAGGAAATGTACCAGAAGTTTGGTTATGTTGGTAGCACACCGGGTACTTGGTCTGTTGTCAAAGGAGAACTTCCTAATGGTATTACATTTGATCATGATGGTATTCTTAGTGGTACGCCGAGAGCATTTGGTAAATTTGAAGTTACCGTAATGGTAGAAAACTCTTGCGGTTCTGTAACAAAAGATTTACTAATTCAAGTATGTGCTGTTCCTGAAATTACAACTGTTGATTTTGTTCTACCTCACAAACAAACTGTGTCTGAACAATTAAGTTTTTATGGTAGTGAACCGGCAACATGGTCAGTAGAAGATGGTTTGTTACCAAAAGGTTTGTTACTTAATGGGCAAACTGGTGTTATTTCTGGTACTACAAAAGATTATGGAGATTTTGACGTTACGTTTAAGGTTGCCAATGCTTGTGGGGAAGATGTTAAAGAATTAAAAATAACAATATGTGCTAAACCTAAAATTACGAGTAATGATGATACAAAATTCACTATGGGTGAAGAAGGTAGTGTACAATTAACTTCATACGGAAATCCTGGTGTATGGACTCTTTATAGCGGAAATTTACCTAATGGTTTAACATTATCAGAAGATGGTATTCTAAGTGGTACGCCGACAACTTTCGGAAAATTTGATTTTACTGTAAAAGTTGAAAATGCTTGTGGTGAAGATAGACAATTTATGAAAGTTTGGATCTGCGGTAAACCTGAGGTGGTATCCGGTGATATGAGTTTTGTAATGGGGCAACCTGTGTCGCATCAATTACAATTTTCCGGTAGCAGACCTGGAACATGGTCAATTGTTGAAGGCGTATTACCAAAAGGATTAACATTGAACGCAGAAACAGGTGTAATTAGTGGAACACCGAAGGAATTTGGTGAAAGTAGTTTCACAGTAATGGTTGTTAACCCTTGTGGTGAAGCGACAAAGGTAGTAAACGCATCTTTGTGTGCTAAACCAACCATTATGTCTTGTTGCAGCGGTTGTGACACAAACTTCGTTAAAGGACAAGAAGCGTCAATGCAATATGAAGCGTCTGGTTCTGCCGGTACATGGTCAGTTTTAGGTGGAATATTACCAACTGGTTTAACATTAGATCCTAACACAGGTATTATTAGTGGTACACCAACAGTAGGTGGTTACTATGAATTTACGTTGAAATTTACTAACCCTTGCGGCGAGGTAGAGAAATGTATGAGTTTATTCGTGTGTGCTGAACCTTCAATTAAAGGTAGTGGCGAAATTAGTTTTGCAATGGGGCAACCCGGATCACATGAATTACATTTTGAAGGTAGTAGACCTGGTATATGGTCAGTATCAGAAGGTGTTTTACCGGCAGGAGTATCATTAAACGCTGAATTGGGAGTAATTAGTGGAACACCAACTGAATTTGGTGATTTTGATTTCACTTTAAAGGTTACTAACCATTGTGGTGAGTCAACAAAAGAAATGAATATATCAATTTGTGGACAACCACAAATTACAAGTGCAGGAAATATCAATATATTGACGGGTGAATCTGTAAATATTCAATTAGAATCAAACGGAACACCTGGTGTATGGTCTGCCGAATACGGATTACCGGAAGGGTTATCTTTATCTGCCGACGGACTTATATCCGGTGAACCAACAGAATCTGGTAATTTTAATGTTTTAATTACATTAACAAATGATTGCGGTGAAGCAAGTAGAAATTTCAACATTTTTGTATGCGCTGAACCGGAAATTTTAACAGGTGATTTTGATGTATTGCAAAATACCCCAATGTCGAAACAATTACAGTTTGCTGGTAGCAGACCAGGAACTTGGAGTATTGAAGAAGGTTCTTTACCATGGGAATTGAAAATGGATTCTAAAGGGGTTGTTAGTGGTACACCTAAAAAAGTTGGATCGTTTAGCGTTCTTCTTAAAGTTAAAAATTATTGCGGTGAAGTAACTAAACCAATAGTTGTAACATCGAAAAAAACATATAAAGCAACTTTCATTGTTAAAATGGAAGATGGTACAATGGTTCCGGATGCTAGTGTTGTTGTTGGTGGTTTTATTGTAACCAATAATAATAACGGAACTTATGAAAGTTATCTAACTGACGGCGCACATGGTTTTACTGTTACAAAAGAAGGATACGAAGTAGAAGAAGGTGTTGTAGAAATAGACGGAGAAGATGTAGTAGTAACTATAATATTATGTGTATTTCCAGAAATATTAAATGGGGATATGAGTTTTGTAATGGGAGTTGCTAAAGTTGTTCAATTGGAATCAACAGGTTCTGCCGGTGAATGGTCAATTCAAGGTGATTTACCGGAGGGTTTAACCTTTAATGCTACAACAGGTGTAATTAGTGGAACACCAGAAGAATTTGGTGAATTTGAGATTACATTAATAATGACAAATCCTTGCGGAAGCGTAAGTAAAGATATAGAAATTGTTATATGTGGCGCACCTGAAATTACAAGTTCAGACGAAATAGAGTTTGTAAAAGGTGAAAAATCTTCATATGAATTAGAATTTTTTGGAACAGACCCGGCAACTTGGGAAGTTTCAGAAGGAAGTTTACCTGCTGGTCTAACGTTAGACGCTGCAACAGGTGAAATTAAAGGAACGCCGACAGTATTTGGTGATTTTGTATTTACTGTTAAGGTTACTAATGAATGTGGTTTTGACGAACAAGAAATTAGCATGTTTATATGTGCTGAACCGGAAGTTACAAGCAGTGGTACATTAAGTTTCGTAATGACAGAAGAACATTCGGAACAATTAACATCTTCTGGAACACCAGGTGTTTGGTCAATCGTTACCGGTAATTTACCTGATGGTTTGTCTTTGAATGTAGCAACAGGTGTGATTAGTGGTACAGCAACCGAATTTGGTGATTTTACAGTAGTTGTGAGAGTTGTAAATGAATGTGGTGAAGCAACAAAAGAAACTGTTATTTCTGTTTGCGGATTACCTGTCGTTACAAGCGGTGATATGGAATTCGTAATGAATGAACCGGTATCACATCAATTAACTGCTGAAGGAACAGAAGGAACTTGGAGATTATTGTCAGGTAAATTACCATTAGGATTAACATTAGATTCCGAAACAGGAATAATTAGTGGTACACCTACTGAATTTGGCGACTTCTCTATTGTATTGAGATTTACAAACGTTTGCGGTGTAGCAAGAAAAATACTGAACATATTCGTATGTGCAAAACCACAAATTACCAGTGCTAATAATATTAACTTTGCACTAAGCGATGAAGCATCATTCCAATTAGAATATACTGGTACACCAGGAACTTGGTCAGTAGTAGATGGTGATTTACCAGAAGGTGTTACATTGAAACCAACAACAGGTGTAATTAGTGGTACTCCAGTAGAAGCAGGTAACTATTATGTTACACTAAAAATTGAAAATGCTTGCGGTGATGCAACTAAAAGCGTTAATATTTTTGTATGCGCTGAACCTGTTATAATCGTTAGTAATATAGAATTTTTACAAAACGTATATGTATCGAAACAATTAGATTTTACCGGAAGTAGACCAGGAAAATGGGAAGTAGTTAGTGGTAGTTTCCCTGCTGGTATTACTTTGGCAACAAACGGTGTTGTTAGCGGAATTCCTACCGAAATGGGTAACTTTGAAGTTGTAGTAAAAGTTAAGAATCCTTGCGGTGAAGATACAAAAGAAATAAGTTTATTCTCTTGTGCAAAACCTGTTATTATTAATGATAATAATATAGCATTTGTAAAAGGTGAAGAATCTGCTGTTCAAATAGAAGCTATAGGAACAGAAGGAACATGGTCAATCGTAAGCGGTGCATTACCTAACGGTTTATCTCTCGACCCAAGTGGAGAAATTAGCGGTACTCCAACCGAAGGTGGAACATTTAAAGTAACTGTACAACTTGAAAATCCTTGCGGAGTAACCACCAAAATGATGGTTATCAACGTATGTGCAAAACCAATTATCGTAAGCGGTGATTTGGACTTTGTACAAAATACTCCTGTATCTCACCAATTACGTTTTATTGGTAGCAGACCCGGAAAATGGTCAATAAGTGCAGGAAATTTACCGGCAGGATTAAGTTTAGATCCTAATACAGGTATTATTAGTGGTTCAACACACGAATTTGGTGAATACAATCTAACAATTTCGGTTGAAAATGAATGTGGTGTTGCAAATAAAGATATTATAATGAGCACCTGTTCTAAACCGGGAATTGTAAGCGGAGATATGAATTTTGTTATAAATGAAGAAGGATCTTCGTTGTTAGAAAATTCAGGGACAGCGGGTACTTGGTCAATTATAAGTGGTTCTCTACCTAATGGTTTAGAATTAGATGAAATTACCGGAGAAATTAGTGGTACACCAACTGTATCTGGTATCTATACATTTACCGTAAAAGTAGTTAACTCTTGTGGTGAAGCAACCAAAGTAGTTAATTTATATGTTTGTGCAAAACCCGTAATTTCGACTGGAGATTTATCCTTCGTGATGGGTGAAGCGGTATCACAAAAATTACAATATACTGGAACAAGACCTGGTGAATGGTCAATCGAAGGAGAGTTACCTAATGGTTTAACTTTCAACGCAGAAACCGAAACTATCAGCGGAATTCCGAGTGAATTTGGTGAATTTGAAGTTATTTTAATAGTAAAGAATCCTTGTGGAGAAGCAAGTAAAACGATAGAAATTGTTATTTGTGCAAAACCGGTTATTACAAGCGACCATGCTGACTTTGTAATGGGAGAAGAATCTTCTGTTGAGTTGGAAGGAAATGGAACTGAAGGTGTATGGACAGTTGATAGCGGAGTATTACCTGAGGGATTGTCATTAAGTTCTGACGGTATTTTAAGTGGTACACCGGCGGTATCTGGAAACCATAGTTTTACTGTTAAATTCAAAAATGCTTGTGGTGAATCTATTAAAACTATCCTTATATACATTTGTGCTAAACCAACAATAGTTAGCGGAGATTTGAATATTGTGATGGGAACACCAATGTCACAACAACTAATATTTTCAGGAACAAGACCTGGAACTTGGAGTATCGAAAGTGGTAATTTACCTACCGGTATAACATTAAGTGAAGATGGTGTTTTAAGCGGAACTACAACTGAATTTGGTGATTTTGATGTCGTTATAAGGGTGGAGAATCCTTGCGGCATAGCATTGAAACCTATAACAATAGACACATGTGCTAAACCTACTATTACAAATAATAGTGATCTAACATTTGTAATGAATGAATATAGTAGCGATGAATTAACCGCTTCTGGAACAGCAGGTGTTTGGTCAGTTATTGGTGGTAGTGTTTTACCGGATGGTTTAGAATTAGACGAAGAAACCGGTATAATTAGCGGAACACCAACCGTTTCAGGTACATTCAATATAGTGGTAAAAATAGAAAACCATTGCGGTGAAGATATAAGATCAATTGCTATTCAAATATGTGCAAAACCTACTATTACAAGCGGCGAATTAGATTTTGAAGTTGGAGTACATGGTTCTGAAACATTGACATTCACTGGTAGCAGACCCGGAACGTGGTCAATTGTAGAAGGTGCTTTACCTGCCGGATTGACATTGAATGGTGCAACTGGTGTGATTAGTGGAACACCTACCGAATTTGGTGAATTTTTTGTTGAAGTAAAAGTAGAAAACCATTGTGGTGAAGAAACAAAAGAAATTGAAATATTTGTTTGTTCAAAACCAGCTGTTACAAGTGGTAGTAATATGAACTTTGTAATGGGTGAAGCTGGTTCAGCACAATTAACTTCTTCTGGAACAGAAGGTGAATGGGAAATATTCGCAGGAGAATTACCAGCAGGTTTAGAATTAGACGAAGAAACCGGTTTGATTTACGGTAATCCAACCGTATTTGGTAACTTCGCTTTCACTGTTATGGTTGTTAATCCTTGCGGATCGGCAACTCAAGAAATTAACATGTTCATTTGCGGAAAACCTGCCGTTATAAGCGGTGATATGGAATTTGTAATGGGTGAAGAATCAGAAGAACAACTAATGTTCTCTGGTAGCAGACCCGGAACATGGTCAGTCGTAGAAGGTGATTTACCAGAAGGATTAACATTAGACGCTGAAACTGGTGTAATTAGTGGAACGCCTACTGAATTTGGAGATATTGTATTCACGGTTAAGGTTGAAAATCCTTGCGGTGAAGCAACAAAAGAAATAACCGCCGTTGTTTGTGGAAAACCTGTCGTTACGAGTGGAACTAATATGACTTTTGTAATGAACGAACATAGTTCAGAACAATTAACTTCTTCCGGAACCGAAGGTATTTGGTCAATCGACGATGGTGAACTCCCAATGGGATTAATATTAGATCCTGAAACAGGTGTAATTAGTGGAACACCATTGGTATTCGGAAACTTTGTTTTCACAGTAAAAGTTGAAAATCCTTGTGGAGAAGCAACCGAAGAAATTAACATGTTCATTTGCGGAAAACCAGCTGTTTTGAATAGTACACATCCTAATTTTGTAATGGGTGAAGAAAATGAATTGCAGTTATTATTCTCTGGTAGCAGACCAGGAACATGGTCAATTGAAGAAGGTGAATTACCAGAAGGGGTAACGTTGGATCCTGAAACAGGTATAATTAGTGGTATTCCTACTGAATTTGGTGACTTTGAATTTACTGTAAAAGTTGAGAATCCTTGCGGTGAAGCAACAAAAGACTTTGAAATGTTTGTTTGTGCTAAACCTGAAATTATAAGTCCAGACAAATATGATTCTGTATTCGATGAAGAAATATTATTTCAATTAGAAAATACAGGTACTGAAGGTATATGGGAAATTACAGAGGGTGAATTACCTCTCGGATTAGAATTAGATGAAGAAGGTTTGATTGTTGGTACACCAAGAGTATTTGGACACTTCAAGTTCAAGGTAATGGTTGTTAATCCTTGTGGAGAAGACGAAATGGAAATTGATATGTTCATTTGTAAGCTACCTGAAATTGTAAGTGAAGAATTTGATTTTGTATTAGGCGAAGAAAGTTCTGAAGAATTAACATTTATCGGTAGCAGACCAGGATCTTGGTCAGTTGTTGAAGGTGATTTACCGGCTGGGTTGGTATTAGACTCGGTAGAAGGAACAATCAGCGGAACAGCAACTGAAAAGGGTGATTTTAATATTACGCTAAAAGTTATTAACCCTTGTGGTGAAGATACAAAAGAAATAAAAATATTTGTTTGTGAAGAACCGGAGGTTACAAGCGGAGGATACTTTGAATTTGTAATGGGTAATGAAGTTGAATTGCAATTAGAACATACTGGAACAGATGGTGAATGGTCGCTTGTTGAAGGTGATTATTTACCAGAGGGTTTAGAATTAAATTCTGAAACCGGATTAATTAGTGGAATAGCAACAGAATTTGGTAATTTCTACTTCACAGTAAAATTAACTAATTATTGTGGCGAAGCATATAAGGTAATTCAGATATTTATGTGCGGATTACCTGAAATCCTAACAGAGTCTATGGGGTTTGTAATGGGTGAAGAAGATGATCATCAAATAGTAGCAACAGGTAGTATGCCTGGAACATGGTCAATTATAGAAGGTGTATTGCCAAATAGTTTTGTATTAAATACGAGCACAGGTATTATAAGTGGGACACTAACCGAACATGGAGAATTTCCTATAACAGTTAAACTTGTTAATTCTTGTGGTGAAACAACAAAAGAAATTATTATAACGGTTTGTCAAACTCCAACTATTACAAGCGAAAATGATCTTGAATTTGTAATGGGTGAAAGAGTAACATTCCAGTTAACAAATGACGGAACAGCAGGTGAATGGGAAATTATAGACGGTGAATTACCAGAAGGTTTGAGATTAAACCCTTTAACGGGTGTAATTAGCGGAAGAGCAAGAGAATTTGGTAACTTTACTTTTACAGTGAAAATTGATAACCATTGTGGTTCAGACACACAAGTAATAGAAATGTTTATGTGTGGATTACCGGTTATTTTACACGGTAATATGAATTTCCAAATAAACGAACCGGGTTCTGATACATTTATTGGTGACGGAACACCAGGTACATGGTCTATAGTTGGTGGTGGTTTATTACCAACAGGGTTAACATTGAATCCAACAACAGGTGAAGTTAGTGGAACTCCAACAGTAGCAGGGCATTTTGAACTTGTCGTAAAACTTGAAAATGATTGTGGAAGTATAATGCGCGATGTTGTGATATTTGTTTGCGCACCACCTGAAATTATTGGTGAAATTGATGATTTCTATGTAATGGGTAGCGAAATATCACAAGAATTTCAATTTAGTGGTAGCAGACCTGGAGAATGGAGTGTTGTAGGTGGTGACTTACCAGAAGGTGTAACATTTGATCCTGAAACAGGTATTTTGAGTGGTATTCCAACTGAACATGGTGAATTTATATTCACTGTTAAAGTAGAAAATCCTTGCGGTGAAGCAACAAAAGAAATAAATATATTTATATGTCTTGAACCGGAAATTATAACAGGAGGGCTTGAATTTGATTTTAACGAATATGGAGAATTTGAGTTAGAGGTTATTGGTTCAGAAGGGGCATGGTCAATAGTAGACGGTGATTTACCAATTGGTTTATCGTTGAATGAAGAAACCGGTGTGATTAGTGGAACACCAACCGAAAACGGAGTATTCCCAATAACTGTAAAATTTGAAAACGATTGCGGTAGTGATGAAACGGAAATATTAATTGTTATTTGTAAAGAGCCGGAAATCACAACTGAAGAAATGACACCATCATTAAATAACCCATATTCCCAAAACATAGAATATACCGGTACGGAACCTCATACATGGGCAATAGTAGGCGGTGACTTACCATTGGGATTAGTATTGAATGAATTTACAGGTGAAATTAGCGGAACGCCATTAGAATTTGGAGATTTTATAATCACTGTTAAAGCAGAAAATGACTGCGGTGAAGATGAAAAAAGTATTTTAATATCTGTGTGCGCCGCACCAACTGTTATAACCACCGGTCTTGAATTTGTGGTGGGTCAAGAAGGTTCAGAAGTGTTAGAATCTTTTGGAACACCAGGAACATGGTCAATAGAAGATGGTGATTTACCAGAGGGGTTGCTATTAGACCCAGATACTGGTGAAATTAGCGGAACACCTACTGATTTAGATGTGTTTGGTGAAATAAAAATAACAGTTAAGGTTGAAAATGATTGTGGTGATGACGAAAAAGAAATAACCTTATTCATTTGTAGAGAACCTGAAATCACAACAGAAGATATGTATGCTTTCGTAGACGAAGAATTTTCAGAATTTATTGTTTATGAAGGTAGTGAACCACATTCGTGGGAAATAGTAGACGGAGATTTGCCTGATGGTTTAGATTTAGACCCTGAAACAGGTGAAATTAGTGGAACACCAACCGAGTTTGGAGATTTTATATTCACCGTAAAAGTAGAAAATTACTGCGGTGAAGATGAAAAAGAAATTCATATGTTCGTATGTGCTCCACCAGAAATTGAAATAGAAGATGACGAATATGATGCCGTAATGGGAGAAGAGTTCTCAATGCAACTAACCGCTTACGGAACAGGAGGTGAGTGGTCAATCGAAGATGGTGATTTACCGGAAGGATTGACCTTGAACTCTGAAACAGGTGAAATTAGTGGAACCCCAACAGAGTTTGGGGTTTTTACTATCACTTTTAAAATAGAAAATAATTGTGGTGAACAAAATGTTGAAGTCACTATATATGTTTGTGGAGAACCGGAAATTTCAACCGGACAATATATCCACCTTGTACAATTAGAAGAATTTGAATTACAATTAGAATTTACTGGTACTCAACCAGGAACATGGTCTGCCGTTAATTTACCAGACGGATTAGTATTATCAGAAGATGGTTTATTAAGCGGAATACCAACAGGACATGAAGATGTTACATCACAAATAACTGTTACCAACGACTGCGGTACAGACACAAAATCTTTTTTTTTTGATGTAGATGATGTTCATCGACTTATATTTGAAGTAAAAGATATAAGAACTGGTGATCATATACCTGACGCAACTGTTTTATGTCCAGGTCTCGATGCGGTAGAAAATGTTGGATCGGGATTTTACATAACAATATTAAATGACGGTACATATACTTGGAGTGTATCAAAAGAGGGGTATTACCCAAAGAGTGGAACGGTCATAGTAGAAGGAGATGAAGCGGAAGATATTCACGTATTGGTAGAGCTTCAACCATTAACACATGAAATTAAATTTATCGTTACAGATGAAGATAGCGGCGACCCGATTATTGGTGCAACCATTGATGTTGTAAATAAAGAAAGTGGTGATACTGTATCTTTAACAGATAACGGTGACGGAACATATACTGCATTTATAATCAACGGTGAATATGATTATGATGTGTCAAAAGAAAAATATATCCCAGCAGACGGAGAATTTGAAATCGACCATGATGATGAAGTGGTTGAAGTACAACTTAAACTTGCTTGCGTAGTTCCAACTATTACAAGTGGAGATAGTATGTATTTCGTAATGGATGAAGAAGGTTTTGAACTCTTAGAATATACCGGAACAGAAGGAGAGTGGTCAATAGTTGAAGGTGATTTACCTGACGGATTAGATTTAGATCCTGAAACAGGTGAAGTTAGCGGAACGCCAACCGAATATGGAAACTTTATATTCACAGCGAAAATAATAAATGAGTGTGGTGAAGATGAAATAGAAATTGATTTATTCGTTTGTGCACCAGAAACAGAAATAATAAGCGATGATGAATATGAGATTGTAAGCGGATCGCCTGTTTCGATACAATTAACCACATCGGCAACATTGGGTACGTGGGAAATTGTAGATGGTGGTTTACCAGCAGGTTTAACGTTAAGTGAAACTGGTTTGATTAGCGGTACAGCAACTGAAATTGGTGAGTTTTGGTTCACAGTAAAAATGGAGGCACCATGTTGTGAAGACGAAATGGAAATTTATATGTTTGTCTGCGGAACACCAACTATTACAAGTAGTAATAATATGTACTTTGTAATGGGTGAAGAAGACGACTTTCAATTAACTGCTACCGGATCAGAAGGTCTTTGGTCTATATCAACAGGTTCATTACCATCTGGATTAACATTAGATGCTGGAACTGGTGAGATTAGCGGAACACCTACTGTATATGGTAACTTTACATTCACGGTTAAAATTGTAAATCCTTGTGGTGAAGCAACTCAAAACGTTAATATGAGCATTTGCGGTAAGCCTGAAATTACAAGTGCTAATCTTGGATTTGTAATGGATGAAGTTGGAGCGCGACAATTACAATATGACGGTAGTAGACCAGGAACATGGGCAATTGTAGACGGTGATTTACCTGCCGGATTAGCATTGAATGCTTCAACAGGTATAATTATTGGTGTACCAACCGAATTTGGGGTATTTGAAGTAACAGTAAAAGTTACCAATGTTTGTGATGAAGATACAAAAGAAATTATTATAACGGTTTGCGCATCGCCTGAAATTACAAATGAAAATACAATGGAATTCACAATAGGCGAATCAGGTTCTGAACAATTAACATCTTCTGGAACAGCGGGAACTTGGTCAATCGAAACAGGTACATTACCTGCCGGATTGACATTAAACGGAACAACCGGTGTAATTAGTGGAACACCTACCGAATTTGGTGATAGTTTCAAGTTCACGGTGAAAGTTACTAATCCTTGTGGTAGTGATACAATGGAGATTGATATGTTTGTTTGTGGAAAACCAGAAGTTACAACTACCGAAATGGAATTTGTAATGGGGGAAGAGAAAACTGAACACTTAACATTCACAGGGACTACACCAGGAACATGGACAATCGAAGACGGTGATTTACCGGAAGGGTTGGAATTAGATGAAGAAACTGGTGAAATTAGCGGTACACCGACCGAATTTGGCGAATTTTCAATAAGTGTAAAGGTTGAAAACCATTGCGGTGACGATATAAAAGAAATTGATATAATAGTATGTGGAGAACCGGAAATTACAAGTAGTAATACTATGGAATTTACAATGGGTGAACCGGGTTCTGAACAATTAACACATACAGGAACAGAAGGTACATGGTCAATTGTTAGCGGAGAAAGCGATGGAAGTTTTGATGACGACTTTGATGATGACTTCGATATTGGAGAAGAAGCAAGTGAATTACCAGATGGATTATCATTAAATCCGGAAACCGGTGTTATCAGCGGAACCCCAACTGAATTTGGAAACTTTACAATTACGGTTAAAGTTGAAAATGATTGCGGTGAAGATGAAATGGAGGTTGAAATAATAATATGTGGTAAACCGGGAATTATAAGTGACGAATTTGACATTGTAATGGGTGAACCAGAATCTATCTTATTATTACACGAAGGTAGTGCTCCCGGAACTTGGAATATAGAAGATGGTGATCTACCAGATGGTTTAACATTGAACGAGGCAACTGGTGAGATTAGCGGAACAGCAAGTGAATTTGGGGTATTTTCATTCACGGTTAAAGTAGTTAATGCTTGTGGTAGTGATACAAAAGAAATAGAAATAACTGTTTGTGCGGAACCAGAAATTACAAGTGACGATACGACAGATTTTGTAATGGGAAAACCGGGTTCTAAACAATTAACATATTCAGGTACAGAAGGTATTTGGTCAATATCAAATGGTATATTACCAAATGGGTTGGCGTTGAATACCATAACAGGTTTAATTAGCGGCACACCTACCGAATTTGGTGATTTTTCAGTTACAGTAAGAATAGTAAATGATTGTAACGAAGATAGTCAAGTAATTAATATGTTTGTTTGTGGAGAACCAGAAATTACAAGCGACGATGAAATGTTTTTTGTAATGGATGAAGAAGGTTCTAAACAATTAACATATGTTGGTTCACCTGGTGTTTGGTCAATATCAAATGGTGATTTACCAGAAGGTTTAGATCTAAACGGAGAAACAGGTTTAATTAGCGGAACAGCGACTGAATTTGGTGAATTTATGTTCACTGTAAAAATAACAAACGACTGTGGGGAAGACGAAATGGAGATCGAACTATTCGTTTGTGCAACAGATTCTGAAATAACAAGTGATAATGAGTATGAAATTGAAACCGGAAAAACTGTTTCAATACAATTAACTGCTTCTAAAACATTAGGTGAGTGGGTAATCGTAGATGGTGGATTACCTATTGGGCTGACATTAAATAAAGAAACCGGTTTGATTAGCGGAACAGCAACAGAATTTGGTGATTTCAAATTCACTGTAAAAATGGAAACAATTTGCGGTGAAGATGAAATGGAAATTGATATATTTGTTTGCGGTGCACCCGTTATTACAAGTGGTAATAGTATGAGTTTCGTAATTGATGAACCCGGTTCTGAAACATTAACATACACAGGAACAGAAGGTACATGGTCAATATCAGTTGGTTCATTACCAAACGGTTTATCACTAAACACTACAACCGGAGTTGTTAGTGGAACGCCCACTGTATACGGTAACTTTATGTTTACGGTAAAAATAACAAATCCTTGTGGTGAGGCATCTAGAAATATTAATATGTTCATTTGCGGAACACCTGAAATAACAAGTGGTGATAACATGTTTTTCGTAATGGGCGAGTCCAGTTCAGAAACATTAACATTTGACGGTAGTAGACCTGGAACATGGGCAATAGAAGAAGGGATATTACCAGGTGGTTTATTGTTAAACGGAACAACTGGTGTGATTACTGGAACTCCGACAGAGTATGGAGATTATGTTTTCACGGTGAAAATTACAAACCCTTGTGGTTGGGCAACAAAACAAATTAATATGTTGGTGTGCACCGAACCAGAAATAACAACAAGTATTAATGAATATGATGGTGTAAAAGGTAATCCTATTTCAATAGAATTAGAATCAATCGGAACAGACGGTGTTTGGTCAGTATCAGCGGGTAAATTACCTACAGGATTATTGTTAGATGATGAAACCGGAATAATTAGCGGAACACCAACAGAATTTGGTGACTTCACATTTACAGTAAAAATTACTAACCCTTGTGGAGTAGATACATTAGAGATAGAATTATTTATTTGTGGTCCAGCGGAAATTATAACAGGTCAGTATTTCCATTTTATACAAGAAGAAGAGGTTGAAGAAACATTAGAGTTTGAAGGAACTCATCCCGGTGTTTGGACAGCAGAAGATTTACCAGAAGGATTAGTGTTGTCAGAAGAAGGTAAATTAAGTGGCTCCCCAACAGAATTTGGTGAATTTAGAACACAAATAACTGTTAACAATGATTGTGGTGGAGATACAAAAGAATTTTTATTTGAAATAGATGATATTCATCGAATTATATTTGAAGTAAAAGATATAAGGACTGGTGATCATATACCTGATGCAACTGTTGTTTGCCCTGATTTAGAAATAGAAAACGTTGGTTATGGTTTTTATGTGACAAAATTGGTTGACGGAACGTATGATTGGACAGTTTCAAAAGAAGGTTATTATACTGAAACAGGTACGGTTATTGTAGAAGGAGATGAAGCAGAAGATATTCATGTATTAGTCTTACTCCAACCTTTGACACACGAAATTAAATTCATAGTAACAGATGAAGACAGTGGTGAACCGATTATTGGCGCAACCATTGATGTTGTAAATTCAATAAGTGAACAAGTTGTGTCTTTAACTGATAACGGCGATGGAACATACACGGCGTTTATAGTAAATGGAGATTATGATTATGATGTTTCAAAAGAAAAATATATACCAAAAGATGGTAGATTCAACATTAATCGTGATGATAAAGTAATTGAAGTACAACTTAAACTTGCATGTGAAATACCTGTTATTACAAGTAGTAATGAGATATTTTCCCTAATAGGTGAAGAAATTTTCTTACAATTGGAACAAGATGGTACACCGGGTGTATGGACATTGGTTGAGGTAACAGGTTATGGTGGTGATTTTAATAACGATTTTAGTAACGATTTCAGTATCGGTAAAAACACTGGTAAATTACCTATTGGGGTAACATTTGATTCTGAAAACGCTATTATTGGCGGTATACCAAATGAGTTTGGTATCTTTACCGTTACTGTAAAGTTGGAAAACGACTGTGGTGAAGATGAAATGGAAATTGAAATCTTTGTCTGTGCTGAATCCGAGATAACAAGTACTAATGAAATTATTAACGAAGAAGAGACTCTTCATACAGTAACACTTCTTACAACTATAGAGCGACGCACAAGTCAAATTTTCAACGGAAAGTTGTATATGCCACAAGAACAAGGTACCACCCTTGAAATTTTTGATTTGATAACTGAATCTAGTCGCACGGTAACACTTACAAATATGGGGCGATACACAAGTCAAATTTTCAACGGAAAGTTGTATATGCCACGAGCACATCAGTTTCCTACCGGTATCGGCACCCTTGAAATTTTTGATTTGGTAACTGAAGTTAATCGCACGGTAACGCTTCCTACAAATAATATGATGCGATACACAAGTCATATTTTCAATGGAAAGTTATATATGCCACAAAGTTGGGGTACAACCCTTGAGATTTTTGATTTGATAGAAGAAACTACTCGGACGATAACACTTCCTACAAGTATGGAACGATACACAAGTCAAATTTTCAACGGAAAGTTATATATGCCACAAAGTTTGGGTACAACCCTTGAGATCTTTGATTTGGTGACAGAAACTACTCGGACGGTAGCACTTCCTACAAATATGTGGCGAAACACAAGTCAAATTTTCAATGGAAAGTTATATATGCCACAAAATAACGGTACCACCCTTGAGATTTTTGATTTAACGACAGAAACCACACGCACGGTAACACTCCCTATAGAAGTGTCTCAGGCAAGTCAAATTTACAATGGAAAGTTATGTATGCCACGTTCTGGTGGTGGAACCACCCTTGTGATTTTTGATTTGATAGAAGAAACCACTAACATGGTAACACTTTCAACTACAAATACGTTCCTATTAACAAGTCAAATTTACAATGGAAAGTTATATATGCCACAAACCAATGGTACCACCCTTGTGATTTTTACCACCACAATTATAAAATCAAGTTTATTTGAAATAGAAACAAATAAATATGTTTCAATACAATTAACCGCTTCTGCAACTCCTGGAACATGGGTAATTACAGAAGGTGTATTACCACTTGGTTTAGTGTTAAATAATAAAACTGGGTTGATAAGTGGTATTGCAACCGAATTTGGAGAGTTTACATTTACGGTTGAATTGGAAACACCTTGTAGTATTGATACAACGGAAATTAACATGTTTGTTTGCGGCGCACCTGTTATTACAAGCGGTAATAGTATGTATTTCGTAATGGGAGAAGGTGACTATAGTGAACAATTAGAATATGTTGGCACAGAAGGTGAATGGTCGGTTTCAACAGGAACATTACCTAGTGGTTTATATTTAAATCCAATAACCGGTGTTGTAGATGGTACCCCGAATGTATATGGTAACTTTACTTTCACAATTAAAATTGAAAACCCTTGTGGAGAAGCAACTAAAAACATTAGTATGTTCATTTGCGGAAAACCAACCGTTATAACTAATCAGTTAAATTTTGTTAGAGGTGAATTTGGTTCAGAAGAATTAATATTTGCTGGTAGTAGACCTGGATATTGGTCAATATTTGGTGGTAGTTTTGACGATGAGGATTTTGATGAATCCTTTGAGACAGAAGACGCTGAATTACCATATGGTTTATCATTAGATCCAAATACCGGTATTATTAGCGGAACACCGATTGAAATAGGAAACTATGCAATTCTTGTTAAAGTTGTTAATCCTTGTGGTGAAGCAACAAAAGAAATTAATATATTAATATGCGATGAATTTGATATAACAAATGATAATCAATATGATATTATAAAAGGTGATCCTATTTTAATACAATTAACAACTACTTTTGGTAAAAAAGATGAACCAATAGCACATTAATATCTATTTATGAATAAAAGAAAAATAATATTTAAATATAAAAAATTATGGATTCAAAATTAATAAACGAATGGACAATTATATACGGTAGATTACCAAATGGTTTGTTGTTGGATAAGGAAACCGGTGAAATAAGCGGTATCCCAACCGAAACAGGTAACTTCACATTTACTGTAAAGGTTGTAAATCTTTGTGGAGAAGAAACAATGGAGATAGAATTGTTTGTTTGCGCAATGCCTGAAATTACGACCGCACCATATTTTCATTTTATACAATTAGAAGAAATTGAAGAAAAAATATTAGAGTTTGAAGGAACTCAACCAGGAGTATGGTCTGCTGTTAATTTGCCAGACGGGTTAATATTATCGGAAGACGGAAAACTAACAGGAACACCAACCGGATATGGTGAAATAAAATCAGAAATAACTGTTACCAATGCCTGTGGAGCAGATACTGTAGAATTTCTTTTTGATTTAGATGATGTTCATCAAATTATATTTGAAGTAAAAGATAAACGAACCGGTGAACATATACCTGACGCAACAGTTATTTGCCCTGATTTGGAAATAGAAAATCATGATAATGGTTTTTATACAACAATACTGAATGACGGGGAGCATCCTTGGCATGTTTCAAAAGAAGGGTATTTTCCAGAAGAAGGGACCGTTGTAGTAGAAGGAGATGAGGGGGAAGATATTTATGTGTTGGTGGAACTTCAACCAACAACATATGAATTAAAGTTTATTGTTACATATGAAGATACAGGAAATCCGGTAACAGATGCTACTATTGGGGTTATAAATTCTGAAACTGAACAAATTATTTCTTTAACAAATAAAGGTGGTGGTGTGTACTCTACATTTGTTGAAAATGGTAAATATGATTGGGGCGTTTCAAAAGAAAGTTATATTCCAGTAGATGGTGACGTTACTATTAATTATGCGGACGAGGTAATTGAGGTTGCGCTTATCCAAACTACAAAAGAATTAATATTTAAGGTAATAAATAATGGTGGTAGTTTTAGTGAACTACATTTTGATAATTCTTTTGATGTTGGCGGAAGGTTAATTAATGATGCGACGGTTGTTTCTGGTAATTCACTGATTGATTTAGATATAACAAACAACAATGACGGTACTTATAAAACAGAAGTGTTTTCTGGTACATATAACTATGCAATATCAAAAGAGGGATTCATAACCGAAAAAGGTAGTGTAGTGGTGCAAAGTGAAAATGTTGAAGTTTCTGTCCCACTTTCTGAAATAGTTGGTATTATAACAGTAAATGCGACTGTTGCCCTGAGTAATGCTACTTGTAGTGCAACAATATCAGCATCTCCTGTATTATCTGGTTATACATATGATTGGTCTTTATGGAATATGGATACAGAAACTTTAATTTCACAATCTCTTAATCAAACAGGTACTACATGGAATATGGGAGCAATGAGTAGTGGAAATCAAAATGTACCTCTTGAAGTACGCTGTACTGTAAAAGAACCTGTTTCGTCCGGCACCGCTTCGTTTGTTTGTACCCCACTTCCTTTGTGGAGAGTAACACAATTAAACCCTACTTTGACGGTAAATAGAGCAAATATAATAACAGGTGAAACATTTATTGCCACATGTACAAACACCGTCGGAATGTCGCCGTTTGAATATGTATTTGAGGTGATTAACCGCAGTAACGGTGAAGTAATACACGGTCCAATAAATCAAGATGTGTTAAATATATTTGAATATACACCAGCGACATTAGGAAATTATGGTGTTCGTTGTAGAGTGAATGTAAAAAATATACCTGTTGAATTTTATGATCAAACAGATGGGTTAGCAACAAGACTCGCTACCGTTAGTGGTCAAACTGATAACATTGCTAGGGTTGATGTATACGATCCTATTGTTGCGACAATATCAACACCAAAATTAGGTCTGATGGAAGATGAACCGTTTGTTGTAACATGTACTTGGTCTGGTGGTTTAAGTCCATTTAGTTTTATTTGGAGTATGTGGCGAAAAGATGGTAGTACTTATACACAAATTGGAGCAAATACCACTACTACATCTTTTCAATATGGTAATGGTACATCAGCTTTATTTCCTACTCAATTTGCAACGCTCTTTACAAGTGGTGAAGCGAGTGGAATTAAAGAGGTTGAATTTAGATGTAGAGTAGAGAGTACTTCAACTTTATTTAACCCTCGTTTATCATGTGATGTGGTTCCAATTGTTGTTCAAATAGAACGACCACCATTTCAGTTTGTTTCAATAACATTGGAAGGTACTGAACCTGGAGATGGTGACGATGGGAAAAGTCCTAGTCATTTTTTTGGAACAACCATAAAGGCAACTATTAATTTTACTGGTGGTACACTACCAATAACACGTTACCAAAGAAGATTATCAACCCTTACAAATACAAATGGAAATTTAATTGCACTTGGTGATATTACACCGCTATCACCAACATTTGAGTTTATATGGCCGGTGTCAAACGGATCAACAAGTGGTAATGTTGATCATGTTACCTTGTATTGTACAGTAAGAGATAATAAGAATAGAGAAATAAATGGTAGTATAATAATATATAATTATATGTTTGGTAAACTATCTGGTATTATCACTTACAATCAGAAAAAACCAACAGGTGATGAAACGCTACCATACGTTATAACACCATATGGTGGTGTTGGAACAGTTTATTATAGTTGGAAAATATACGATAATGAAACCAATGAATTAGTTGCAACGATTCCATCAATTGGTACCCAAACCGGTACAACTATTAATTATGCAATTCCCTCAAGTCTTGCTCATTATGATGCTTTGATAAAATAATATAAAAATAATATAAAAAAATAATAATAAAATGGCACATTATCCATACAATGATTTACGTTTAGAATGTACAATAACCAATAGCGGAAATTCAAATGAATTTGTTGCAAAAGAGTGGGTTACACCAGCCGTACCGGTTGCAGCATGGGAGGGGACAAAAGAACCTATGTTAACTGGTTTAGCATTTCCCAAACCAACAAATTTGAGATATGCTAATATAACCAACCATGTCTATTCGCCAACAAGAAATACCGCATATTATTATAATAACCAAGTTATTCAATATTCAAGTGTATTAAGTCCAATTCGGTTAGTATATATATTGAAAATTACCGATTTTATTATGACAAGTTGTACGGTTGGGTGTTTGCACCCAGACGGGGTAATATTTTTATGTAATAATAACACTAGTTCTTCAAGAGCAATATTAGTAAAGGAAATAAGTGAAGAACCATTTGCTGATTATGAAACAATACATAATTATCCGGGTGCTTTACCGGATACTAATGGTAATAGGAGACTTCATTTTGTTCATTATTATGATAATAAATTCTATGCGCAAAATGGTGTAGTATATGATATGAATTATAACGAAATTGCTACCCATTTAGTTGATAACACAGCAAAAGTAGCACCCGTTAATCCAAAACTTCAACCAAATAGATGGTGGATTGGTACAGCTACTGCAAATGGTGGAACAAAATCGTGTTATATTTCAAATAATGATAGTGCGAATAGTTATACAAATTCTTTATCTGTTTCCCATTTTTATCGTGATGTTGAAATTAATTCAACAACAACTGATCCAGCATCAATATCGTTTAATTGGAAAGGTGTTGGTGATACGACTTGGGGTTATTTACAGTTTCGTGTTATAGAAACTAGTGAAACGCCGGTACCAGGTACACTACCTTCAGGATCCTCTCTTGTTGGTAATTTATTTAATAGTTCAGTGTGGATAAATAGAGTTGTTACTCTAGGTGAAATGTCTGGTGTAAAACGTATTGTGTTTACATGGCGTAATACCGCAAATACTACTTACCAACCACCTGCTGCCGTAGATAACATTATTATTAAGACGAATGTTGGTCCAGATATTATTGAGGATTTTGAGAGCGGTGATGGTACAACACTTGATAATTGGGTGTTTCCGGATCCTCTAGTTATATTACCACCAAATATATCATATTACGGTTTTAATACAGAAAGAGATATATTATATGGTTATAATGCTAATCTATTGAATACAAATAATGGGGATGGAAAATTTCTTTGTAATATTCGTATTAATAATACCGGAAATTTAATTCTAGCTGTTTATGATGTTGTAAGTAATAATGTTAAAGTGTTAAATAGCATAGTAACAAATAATATATCATATTTTGGTTATTATTTTGCGAATAATTGTGTTGTTGTATTAATGCATGATATTTTGGACTCCCAAACACCAAGAATGGCAAAGGTTAAAATATATGATTTAATTTCCGATAATATAACGGAATTAGATATTAAACGATCAACCACTTTCACAACTTTTTATGTTAGACCAACATTTGATAAAAGATATGTAAACATTGCAACAAATCTTACTGTTGCTACTACACCACGCATATATGAAACATATTTTACATTTGTTGATACTATTGATAAGCGAATAATAACCAGAAACGGATCATATTCTTATAATAATAATTCTGGTAGTAACGATACTGCTCTTTCTTTTCATATGACTTATGCGTATGCTTTTATTGAATATGAAGGTGAATTTGTTGGTATCCATACAAAATTGAGTGATGGTAATGCGCTACATTCATTATGTGATGTTCCGGTAGTTCTTGGTGATAGAATATATTCATACGGACATACTTCAGCAAACCATCCTGTTTATTTTGTGGATAAAACGAATCAATTAACATTATTATCAACAAATGATAATACATATCAAGAACTTAATCCAACAACCACACCTGTATGGTTTTTACCTACTTCTAATCTTGTTTATTTACAATATAATAATAATATATATAAAATAGGTATTTCTAATTTTTATGTTGGAACTAATAATTATAGCGTTTCGTTGGTTGTTTCGGTTTATGATGTTGCTTCTTATTCATGGAGTGTTGTTAATAAATTGAATTTATCTAGTGGTAATAATAATAGTGATTTTAGAATTATTCGCGCATGTTTTGATGAAGATTATGTGTATTTATTAGTAAACTATGCAAATAGTACCGCATTAAGAATAATTATATTTAATAAAATAACATACGAGTTAATATCAAATACTGATGCTCAACGTAATCAACCATTTTATATTAGTTTTAATAATACTCAAACTGCTCTTTGGAATTTTAGTAGTAGATATGGAAATGGTAGTAGTAATTTGCGACCAACAATATCAACATCTAATATGTTTTATAACAATTTTTATCTTTTCTTTGACATTAGTTATACACCAGTCCCATTTATGATATATGATATGAAAACACGTATAATTCATCAAATGATGTGGGATGGTTGTAATAGTACAACCTCTGGACTATCTATACCAAGTAATACGGCTAGTAATTATACAATTACATTCGTTGAGTTGGATAATAATAAAATATTAGCTTCAGCGTTTTTTAATAATAATTTTAGTTTAATATTAGAACATGATTTATCTACAAGATCAACTATTTTGTTAAACCATTCAAACTGGAATGATAGTACTATGGGGCGTGAAAGAAAACTTGTACTTGGTAATATTTATAGGGTTGCTGATCGTATATATATTAATACCACAGCAACCACAGGTGGTGTGGCATTTGATCTTGATTATAACCCTGTTTCTTTTAGTGGTATTACACCAACTCAAGATTATTCAGATTATTATCGTCTTAATTATAATAACATTACACCTCATTATTTTGTAAATTCAGATAACACAATAATAAAAGATAATGATGTTATAACTGTAACAAATATTGATTCCGGATATGTTTTAAGAACACATCTTTATGTGGATGGTATGTCATGTGTGTTATGTGGAAGAACTAACGATAAACCAAGATTATATCTTTTAAATGAAGATTTTTCAGTTACATTTTTACGTGAATATAATGAAAGTAGTATTTCTCATACCAGTAATAATAATATTATTAATAGAAATGTTTGGAATATTGGAAAAAATGTTTTATATTCCGGTAGGATACCGAATACATTGCCTTTGAAAAGGATACCTTCAAACGTTTCCTCAATGAGTTATATCAACCCAATGAGAAATCATGATTCATTTTATCTTGTTTCATTCGCTAATGGTGGTATTATGAAACAAACTGGTCCAACAACATTTACATTAACTACTGCGCCTGTTGAATATACATATAGCGCATTTGGTATAAGCACAAATACAATACTTTTACGTGGAAGATATGCTGGTACTAGTAACGATTTGTGGTATAAATGGGATGAATTTAACACTCCTGCATGGGTTCAATGTGGTGGTACTAATCCATCTTCTCCAACACTTGTTACACAAAATACTTGTACTGATAGGATTTATATTATGAATAGTAGTCAAATATTTAAATATGATCGTAATACAAATACTATTAATTTATTTCAAACTTTGGGTGGTTTTATTGCTACTGATTTGTATATACAACATAAAGATCACAAAGAAGGTAGAATGTATTTTGTTAGAAATAATATACTATATAGAGAATCAGATGATTTATTATCAATAGTAGAAGTGTTAAGAAGCGAAACTAATATTGTTAATGTTATTATTTGTCCCGGAGATTTGTTGTATTATGCTAATACAAGGGATGTGTTTTCATTTAATGGAGTAACACAAAATAGAATTGGTACAACAGGGTCAACGACTAATATTGTTGATATAGCAATTGATGGTGATGGAGTGATTTGGGGTATAACAGGTAGCACAACATTTAATATTAAAAATGGTGTTATAAGTGAAAGTATTACAATGTGTAGATATATAACTGTATCAAGTCAAACTAATCAAAGAGAATTATCAGCGACTTATGGTGCACTAACAAGACTTATAATTGAACCAGAACATAATAGAAGGTTTATGTTTAATACTAATTATCAATTTTATTGGTCTGATTTATACAATATTAATATAACACGTACTCAACGAACTATTGATACCGGAAGGATAAGATTATTTTTATATAATAATTATATATTTAGTATTAGTGATACTGAAGTAGTGGTTTGGTTCGTAGATGTCTACGGGAATCTCGTGTCTTCAGAATTTGATTGGCAAATGGGTAACGATAAAAGACATCTCGTTTGTTATAAACCGTTTGCGGTTGGTGCTGATACACATATATGGGATAACCCTAACCCAAGTGGTGTAATTGAAAATATGCACACCAGTGATATAACTGATGTGATAACCGACCAGTATTCTGGTTGGATGCAAATAGCTGGTAATTGGGAATCTTTTAATGCAATTGTACCTAGAAAGTCTAATGAATATTCATATAATAGTAGACCAAGATTTTGGGATCAAAATATTAAAATTAATAATATGGAAGTTGCTAGCAGAGTTTCGATATGGACAGGAACTGAAAGTATATATTTACCACTTAATATTATTGCTGTAACAAATAAACTTGTTGGTTCAGGAAATGATTTAAGGATTTCATTGACTGTAAAGGGAAGTGGGTATATGTACCTTAGTTGGGGTGTAGATTCACCAATACAAGTAGAATTGACCGGTTCTGAACAAACATTCGATTATCAATACACAGCAAAAAATTTTCATACAATAACTATCTATGCAAATGATGTTACATACTTTAAATGTACTAAAGCTAAATTAATGCAGGTGGATATATCGAAAAATAAAACATTAACACGTATAGATGTTCAGGATAATTTATTATGGGAATATGAATTAAATCATATTATTGAACATCTACCACCAGTAACAGGAGGAACAATTAAAATTTGTGATAATCCTGCTTCAGATACTTGTGATAGATTTAGTGTTATTGAAAAAGGATGGGATTTTGATGCATATCAGGATAATATTGATATCACAGAAGTCAATAATTCTATTGTAAATATTTATGATACACATGGTGATATAGATGATAATGAAAATAATGTTAAAACCATTGAACAAGCAAGAGCAAGTGTTATGCGCATTCTTGCAACCACATATCCTGTGGATTTTAATGATGTGAAACCAACGTTAGAAGACATTGCGTTTGTTCCTGCCGGAGGTGGTGTAAACGGTTATTATGATTTTTATATGAAACTCAATAAGTGTGAGGGAGCAGAACAGATCGTAGGACCATTAAGATTAGATATTTGGGCAGTTTAAATTTAAAAATAATACAATAAAAATATAATAAAAATGATAAAACAGGATTTAATAGAATTTATTGAAACCAGAGTATTTCAAAATACAGATAATACAATAAGAGCACAAGCTGTACAGGAAGCGTTATACGAAATTGTTAAAAATGTGTGTGGAAAAGCAAAATCACGCGAACCATACCTGATTACCAAAATCAATGAGTATATTTATCCAAATTTGACTTCTGATATTACAGATATTGTGTTGCAGGATATTCTTGTATTAATGGTTGATGAATTATGGTTTCATGAAGACTCAAAAAATGACCTTATAACATACATTCAAGAAAATGTTGTAGCAGAGATAACCGGTGATATTTTGAGCGTTGTGTTGGTTAAAATGGTTAACGATCTGTGGTATGATCCGGCAGAGTTTTGTTCTTGTGAAATACCGTTGGCAGCAGGAACCGTTGGGGATAATATTAGTTGGAAAATATGTTCTACATATAAAGCATTGTGTTTGGAAGGTGCCGGTGATATGTTAAATCTTGAACACGGACAATACGGGTGGGAGAGTTATAATAACGATATTAAAATAGTTGTTATTGATAATGGAATTACTTCCATTGGAAATTCTGCCTTTTCGTTTAATACAAATCTAATTGATGTTGTTATTGGAAATTCTGTTAGAATAATAGGTGAGAAGGTTTTTCAAGGTTGTAATAAATTACCTTTAATAATTTTTCCGAATTCGGTTACTTCTCTTGGTCAATATATTTTTGATGGATGTAGTGAATTATCAATGATTGAAATGAGTGGTTCGATTAGATTTATTGGGGATTCTGCATTCCGTAATTGTATAAATTTAAGTGAAATAACCTTACCAAACTCAGTGACAACTATTGAATCATTTGCATTCAAAGGTTGTATAAATTTAAGTGAAATAACCTTACCAAACTCAGTGACAACTATTGAAGACGGTGTTTTTGATGGTTGTAGCGGTTTGCTTGATGTTTATATGGGATTTTCGACTACAAAAATTGGTGATTTTGCTTTTAATAATTGTATAAATTTAAGTAAAATTATAATACCGGATTTTGTAACCTATATTGGAACATCATCTTTTCAAAATTGTGCTAATTTAATTGAAGTAATTATACCATTTTTAACGGAAGTAATAGGGGAATATGCCTTTATGGGTTGTGGTAAATTAACCAGATTAACTATTGGGGATTCGGTAACAACAATTGCTAATAATGCTTTCAGCGGTTGTGTAAATGTAGAAAGAATCGCAAATTATGCTATGGTACCACAAATAATTAATATTAATGTGTTTGATGGTATAAATAAAAACACTTGTTTATTATTGGTTCCTGGGGAAGCATTTGATTTGTATAAAGAAACTGATGTTTGGAAAGATTTTATAAATATTGAAAAATTTGACGTTGAAGAAGAATTTTGTACATGTAATAACCCAATAGTAGAAAATATTCTTGGTTCACAATCCAATAAATGGTGGATTGGTACATCTACTGCAAATGGTGGAACAAAGTCATGTTATATTTCAGATAATAATAGTACAAATACTTATAATTCCACAACATCTATTTCACATTTTTATCGCGATGTTGAAATTAATTCAACAACAACAAATCAAGCAGTACTATCGTTTGATTGGAAGTGTGCCGGATGGTCATCTAGTAACGGTTACTTAAGTGTTCGTGTTATAGAGACTACTGAAACACCTATTCCCGGTGTGTTTCCTTCAGGGACATCAATTGTTGGTAATTTATGGAATAATCGGTCAACATGGTTAAATAGGGTTGTTAATTTAGGTAATATGTCTGGTGTAAAACGTATTGTGTTTACATGGTATAATACTTCTGGTGTTGATAACCCACCTGCTGCCGTAGATAACATTATTATTAAGACGAATGTTGGTCCAGATATTGTTGAGGATTTTGAGAGCGGTGATGGTACTACACTTGATAATTGGGTTATTAATGGGGAAACTGGACCAAAATGGAAAATATGTCCAAATAATACTTTGTGTATCACTGGTAATGGTATTATACCCAATATACCAAATGGTACACTTTGGAAATCCACAAGTAATTCTGCTATTATTCAAAGAATTGTTATTGGAAAAAATATCACTTCTATTGCCGCTAATGCTTTTGAAAATCTTAAAAATGTAATGAGCGTAAGTATTGGAAATTCTGTTACTGTTATCGGTAACTATGCTTTCAGTGGTTGTGATAATTTAAATGATGTGAATATTGGAAATTCTGTTATAAATATTAGTCAATATGCTTTTCAGAACTGTTTTAATTTACAGAGAATAATTATACCGAATTTGGTTATTACTATAGATAACTATGCTTTTAGTGGTTGTAGTAGTTTGATGAATGTAATTATTGGTAACTCTGTTGCAAGTATTGGTAACTATGCTTTTAGTGGTTGTAGTAATTTACCAAGAGTAGTAATCCCTAATTCAGTAATAACTATTGGTAATTATGCGTTTTCTAATTGTAGAAAATTAACAGAAATAACAATACCAGATTCTGTAACATCAATTGGTAGCAACACATTTTCTTATTGTACTAGTTTAACTAATGCTATTATTGGAAATTCTGTAACATCAATTGGTAATTTGGTTTTTGAGGCATGTCGTGATTTAACAGAAATTACAATTGGAAGTTCTGTTAGTTCGATTGCATCAAACGCATTTTCAGGTGGTTCTAATTTAATATCTAATAGATGGCATGTTGGTACAGCAATAAATAATGGCGGTAATAAATCGTGTTACATTAGTAATAATAATAAAGATAATACTACTTCAGGTATTTCATCTAGCGGAATGGTATATTTTTATCGAGACATTAATATTAATTCAACAGAACAAAATCGTGCAACAATTTCATTTGATTGGATGTGCGTTGGACCAAATTGGGGTATAGATTTTGACGCATTGAGAGTGTATCTCGTAGATACCAATATAACCCCTGTGGCGAACACCTTATTAACTAATGAATTTATTCTTCTAAATGGAAATCAACAAGGTACTAATAATACTTCATGGCAGAACTATAATTATGTGACACCAATAATGCAAAAGGAGATGCGCCTTATATTTGGTTGGAGAAAAAATAGTGGTTTAACTAGTAATTATACAGCAGCAATAGATAATGTTCGTATCAAAACAAATATCGGAGCAGATATTTTTGAAGATTTTGAAAATGGAAACGGTGATAGATTAGATGGTTGGGAAATTGTAAACGGTGGGTTTATGATGAATTTGAAAAAAATTACTATAGTAGATGGTGATAACCCTTTAACACTTAATAATATATTTCCGAATACAGTTGAAGAAGTATATATAGGTAGAAATATATATAATTCTTCAGCATCACCTTTTGGTGTCGGCGTTAAAAAAGTTACTATAAATAATAATGTTGCTGTACTTGGTGATTCTCTTTTTTCTAATTGTGTTAATTTATCTGAAATCACTCTTCCTAATTCACTTATATTAATTAATAGTTATACATTTAGCGGTTGTACTTCTTTATCTAGTATTATTATACCTAATTTAGTTGAGTATATTAATCCTAGTGCATTCCAAAATTGTACTTCTTTATCTAGTGTTACCATTGGAAATTCGGTAAAAACTATTAGTACTTCTGCTTTTAGCGGTTGTACTTCTTTATCTAGTGTTACCATTGGAAATTCGGTAGAAACTATTGGTACTTCTGCTTTTAGCGGTTGTACTTATTTATTTAGTGTTATCATTCCAAATTCGGTAGAAACTATTGGTACTTCTGCTTTTAGCGGTTGTACTTCTTTATCTAGTGTTACCATTGGAAATTCAGTAAAAACTATTAGTGCTTCTGCTTTTAACAATTGTAATAGTTTAGTAGAAATAACAATCCCTAGTTCCGTTTTATTAATTGAAAATAATTGTTTTAACGGGTGTACTAATTTGAAAAAACTAACTATAGATGGTACTAATAGCAGTGATTTGGTGTTGAATAGTGTTGGTAGTACTGTTAATAACTCACCGTTTCCTAATAGCATACAAGAGGTATATGTAAATAGAAATATATCTCGTAGCAATGGTATGTGGGCATTGTTTGGTATAAATGTGGTGAAATGTGTTGTTGATGTAGATGTTACATATATTGAAAATTATGCTTTTAATCGTTGCACTTTGTTAAAAGAATTGACTATACCATTGACTTTATCAAGAGTTAAAGAACATGCATTTAATAGTTGTATTTTATTAGAAAATATAGAAATACCAACTTCTATTGATGAAATTGAAAATAGTGTTTTTTATAATTGTGTTAGTTTTACTTCGGTGATAATACCAACAAATATTAAAAAAATTGGTGTAAATTCCTTTAATAGTTGTAGGGGGTTAGTTTCAATAACGATACCTAATTCTGTTATAGAAATTGGTGAGGGTGCATTTAGTGCTTGTAATAGTTTACCTGAAATAACTATACCAAATTCAATTACTTCAATTAGTAACGGTGTGTTACAATCATGTAAAAGTTTGAAAAAAGTTAATCTCCCAAATACAATTGTGTCAATTGGGAATTATGCTTTTTATGATTGTATTGTTTTAGATGATATAACAATACCATCTTTAGTTACATCTATTGGTGTTGGTGGATTTGGAAATTGTTATAATTTACCTTCACCAACCCTTCCAAATATTTTGGAAATAAATGACCACACTTTTCAAAATTGCGGTACTTTTACAAACATAACAATTCCAAATTCAGTAACGAGAATTGGTGTAAGTGCTTTTTTTGGTTGTAGTAAATTGGTTAGTGTAAACATAGGTAGTTTTGTAACAACAATCGAAGACAATGCTTTTTGGCAATGTATTTTTTTACCATCAATAACTATACCGAATTCGGTTAAAACAATTGGGGAGAATGTGTTTCTTGGTTGTTATAGTTTAACTTCTGTAACTATTCCAACATCTGTTATATCAATAGGTAGAAGTTGTTTTCAGGGGTGTTTAGCATTACCTTCAATTCAAATACCGAACTCAATTACTGTTCTTGAAGACAATCTTTTTCTTGGATGTACTAATTTAACCGTAGTAAATTTACCTAACTCAATTTTAACGATTAAAGATTGTGTATTTAAAAATTGTGTTAAATTACCATCAATAGTAATCCCAAATTCTGTTATTACAATTGAAAGTAGTGTTTTTGAAAATTGTACAAGTTTAATTAGTGTTACGATTGGCACTTCTGTTGTAAAAATAGGTCATAACTGTTTTTTCAGATGTACTGCTTTGCCATCAATTGTTTTTCCTAATTCTGTAACAACAATAGGACAATATTGTTTTTTTGAATGCGCATCTTTAACTTCGGTTACATTACCAAATACCCTTAAAGTGGTTGGTATGAAATCGTTTTATAATTGCACAGGATTACTTTCGATAACTTTCCCGAATACGGTTGAAATAATTGAAGAAGCTGCTTTCCAATTATGTTCAAAATTGGAAGAAATAACAATACCAGATTCTGTTATTACTATTAGCGCACATGCTTTCAGAGTATGTACTAATGTAACCACATTGAGTCTTGGAAATTCAGTTGAAACTATTGGAGAATATGCTTTCCAAGGATGTAATAAAATAAATGGAATTACTATACCAAACTCTGTTATAACTATTAGAGAATACGCGTTCCAAGGATGTACCGGAGTAACCTCCTTGTCTATAGGAAATTCAGTTGAAACTATTGGAGAATATACTTTCCACAATTGTAGAATGGTAAGTATAACAATTCCTTCATCAACTACAAGTATTGGGAGAAACGCTTTCCAAGGATGTAGTTCTGCGATCACTTTGGTTATTAATAACGGTCTTACTTTGATTAATACAGAATGTTTCAGTGGTTGTAGCGGATTAACTTCAGTATCTATACCAAATTCAATTACAACGATTGGAAATTATGCTTTTGCTACCACTTCCGCTTTAAGTACGATAACATTACCAAATTCAATTACGGCGATTGGAAGTTATGCTTTTACAAATAGCGGATTAACTTCAGTAACAATACCGAGTAATAGTACCTTGAAAATAATATCTTCATATTGTTTCAGTAGTTGTACTAAATTAACTTTAGTGACAATACCGGATACAATTACAACGATTGGAACTGGTGCTTTTACGAGTACTACCACTTTAAGTGCAATAACATTACCAGATTCTATTACAAGGATTGAACCTTACGCATTTCAAAATAGCGGATTAGTTAGTATTGATCTTGGAGATTCGCTTACAACCATTGAGTATGGTGCATTCCAGAATTGTACTAAATTAGAAAATATAATTCTACCAGAATCTTTAACAACATTAAGTTGGGATTATAATAATGACTGGGCGACTTATGGTGTTTTTAATAATTGTACTAGTTTGAAAAACATAAGTATTCCGTCTAAAGTTGTGTATTTACCTTCTAATATATTCCAGAGTTGTGCTGCGTTAGAAGCAGTGACACTTCCGGTTGGGTTATTGAGAATTTGGACGAGAGCATTTAGTGGTTGTACTGCTTTAAAGAATTTTTATAATTATTCAACACTTCCTCAAACACTTGATGCAAATGTTATGGTTAATGTACCTGTTTCTACCTGTGTATTACATGTACCTGAAGGAAGGATTACAACATATCAATCATATGATATTTGGAAGGACTTTACGAATATTGTTGAAATAGTCTAAAATACCATTCCAATAAAATCCCCATTACATTCAATGGGGATTTTTGTTTTATGGATATTCTGGGTTATCGTGATATAAGAGGAATGTAAAAATACACTCATCGCAACCCCAACCGAAGTCATCATACCAAAAACCAACCTTTGCTCCACAATCACTGCAATGGCGTTGAAAAAATAGTTTTATTTTTTTCCACATAATTAAAAATTTTATTTTTGGTTTTAGTAAATATACAAAAAACCCCGAAAAATTAAAATTTCGAGGTTTTTATTGTTATTATAATAGTATTTGTTATACCATTTCCATGCCCTGTTGGGTTATAACCCATTCTATCTCAATGTATTCCAACATACTATTAGGTTTAATCCATATTTTTGCCGGTAGAGTTCTATTTTCACGAGCTTCAACTGAATTATCAACTTCAATACGATAGTCGCTGATACCTCTATTTGTACGAACATCGTTTAGAATTGTACTAGTATTCGACTTGAATTTATTGGCAGTTGTCATATCATTTGGAGTGAATAACAATCCTCTGTTAGCGTGTTCTACCAGTTCTTTCATTCTAATCATCATACGTCTTACACCAATTCTTGTCAATGGTTCTCTGTCGCCGTCGTAAGAAACCTTAAGATTCTTTTGTCCCCAAGAATAAACTCCCTGTTTGGAGAATTTAACGACTGGGTTGATACGACTTGCTGTAAGAGCATCAGTTTCTTCCATTTTCAGGATTTTACGTGGTCCAATACAATCAATTTGACCGTTGTTAATACCTGCGGCAGGATACCATGAATATGAGGTGTTATCAATTTGTGTCATTAATTTGATAATATCCTTTGTGATTGGTAAGAAAATTGCTTTATTTTCCGCCATATCGTAGTATTGACACCATGGATAGTATGTTGCGGTATAAGAAGAGTCGGTTTCCGCTACTTCCAGATTACCTACAACATCAAGTGCTGAATACATATTTGCAGGATTATCGTTTGCACCAGAAGGTTTGTCTGGGGTTGTTACAATGTAAATTGTTTTTTGATTGTAATCCCTTTCAACAACGTCTAATGCTTCTTTGTATAACAAAGTATCATTTACGTAGTCAATACCAGGTGTTGCGAAAACGTTTATTGGGGTTGCAAATGGGTTTGCCATTGTTTCATATCCTGCCCAGAAAGCATAGAAGTCTGAAGTTATTCCTCCGGCAGGTATTCCGTAATCGTCGTGTAAAACACTAAATCTTGAACCGGCACCGGATACACCAGATATTCTTCCTCTGTATTTGTTTCTCTTGAAATTATCAGAAGTTGTTCTTATTGTTCTGTAAGGATCCCAACCATCATAACCGCCGTAGAAACATACCGTAAATTTACGCATATTCATATCTTCATATATAGTTCCCAATACATCTTCGGCAGTTGAAATCATAGGTGGTTCATCTTCGCTACCTTTCATTTCCAGAGGCGGAGTTTGCCACGTAAATACACCTTTTGTATGAAGATCGGCGTTTGTACCTGTGCAATCTACATTCGGGTTTTCACCATCAACAATGGTATTACAATTAGATATTCTTGAATCTAAGTGGAAACCGTCTGTATAATATCCGTCCGTATATGCGCTTCTACCTTTGTATGAGAAAATATCAGTATCAATACCAGTTAAATCAGATAATCCGAAATATTGGCGTTTTGGTTTCATTCCTTCATAAACTTGTGTGTTGTATGCTAATTGCGGTTTTTGAACATTTGAACCCAAATATCTTACAGGATAACCCAAAAATCCACAAGGAATAGCGTATTTGATAGTATCGTTATCAGCAACTTCAACCATAATAAATGAAGACCTCTGAATAGTACTTCCGTTTACATCACCAATTCTGTTTAGAATATATCCAGAACTTGCTGGATTAAGATTACAAGATTTAAATATTTCCAACGGTTTTGCTGAACCATCATTGTCATAGAAATCACGAACAACAACATCAAAATTTAAGGTAGCAGGATTAATATTCTGTATACTTATCTTGTAAAGTGTGTTTGCGTTGGTTCCATCTGATATGGTAAAAAATCTGAACAACTTTTTAACCTCATTTATCGAGAAGTTACCCATCATTTGAGAAACAACCCAAGGTGTTACCGGTGTTCTATATGGTTCCATATAATCCGAAATATTACCGATTACTCTTTGGATGACATTTATATCGTTTCCTATTTTTACCTCATACTCTTCACCGGGTATAAAACCGCTACCAGGATTAATTATATTTATTTCAACAACACTTTCTTCTTTAATAACCGCTTCTGCTATTGCTGGTGTTCCGTTTTCAGGGTGTTCTACAAAAACATACGGTTTAGATTTATAACCAGAACCACCATGATTTGTTATTTTTATTTCTTTTATTGATGCCCCAACTGTGTATGATAACTCTGCTTTATTATCACCTGTATGATTATCATCTACAAGATGATATTTGACTCCGTTAATAAATATTACTTTATCTTCATCTGGTTCTTCAGTTTCTTCAACCTCTTCACCAATAAACATAATATCTATATTTTCTACTAATTGATAACCACTTCCTCCGTTACGAACTGAAATCTTTATAATTTTTCCATCATCATCAACTATTATATCACCAGCAGCTGCTTGTTTATCGGTATCCTCACCTAATGTTGGACCACTAATTTTAATAAATATTTTGTCAGAATCATATCCCAAACCACCCTTTTCAACAAGTATTTCCATTACAACACCAGGTGTAAGTTCTACTTCTGCTTTTGCAATGTCATTGGTACCACCAGATAAATCAACTATTTCATAAAATAGATTTTCATTGATAACAAAAACGGAACTTTCTGTTTCTCCGGTAATTTTATCGGTAGGTGTATTTACTAATTGTTCGCCTAACCAATGATAATTATAATCCATTCCACCACCGGGGTTTAATGTTCTCCTGACAACAAAAATTTTTCCATTATCTTCTTTAGGGTCAATTATTTGTGAATGTTCTATTGTTTCACCTCTGAAAAAGTCGGTTATAATAGATTCTTCTTTTGTATACAAATACCTTTCACCATTATTATTAGCATCCAAACTATGATTTGGTATTGTTAAAATTCCATTAACCGGTCTAAATTTTGGTATAATAGTTTCTTCATAACCTTGCCCAACTAATCCGTTGTATAAAACTTCCGGTACACCAGCCGGTTGTTTTGCTATCGCCTTTCCTATCAAAATTCCCTCAATATAATTTACCGGGTCCGTTGATTTTTTAACAACTAAATTTTGAAGTGCAACATCATACAATTCTTCAATGAAAATAGGTGTTGTTCCTTGCGCTGTCCCACCCAACACATTATAAATGTAATCTGAAGATCCTGGATTAAGGGATACTGTATATGCGATATACTTCGGTGATTCGCCTTTTAATTTGCAAACAAGTTTGAATGTCCCAAAATCTATCGGAGTACAGGGTACGCCGTAAGCATCTGTATTTTCAAATGTTCCTGCCAATCCGCAAGTAAAATTTGCGGCAGTTTCACCGGCGGTTGAGATATAAACCTCATCAACATCCCAGTCGAATGTATCGTATTGATAACTGGTTCCACAATAACCATATACTGCCAAATCATCCTCACAAAGATTTGTGAATATACTTATATGTGTTCCAAAAAACTTTTGACCAAGTCCATATCTTACACCATTATAAACAACACCACATGTAAGACTATCACTCAATGGTTCATCGCTGGTTTGATCTTTTCTACCAACAACGTATTGTACATTTTTTTCAATTTGACCACTTAATACCACATCATCAGAATATTTTGGTAATCCGAGAGTTTCAACATAACGACCTCTTGATCTGATTACACCAACCAACATGTTGTGTCCTTCACCTGATCCGATTGCTCTTATAAGCCATGCTTTACCTGCGTTATATCCAGATAAACCGAGTACTCTTGTTACGTATAGTTGTTGCGATTCTGGTAAATAATCCTGTGCAATGTAAGGAAGTTCATATCGTGGGTATTTTGAACCACTATATTGTTCGGTTGATGTTCCACCAAATACATTTACAAAGTTTCTCCAATTATCAATAAAAATAGGAGTAAAAGCGGGTCCTTGAAGAGTTTCTCCGACAAGACCTAAACTTGTTATTCCTCCTATACTTTCTCTGGTTGCTCTCATTTCAGTTTCTTTCTGATAGATACCAGGAGTTGTATGGAATCCTTTTACATTAGTTAACAATGCCATTTGCTTTATTTTTTTATTTAAATTATTTATATATAAATAGAGGGAAATTTTTGGTTTAACGTCTATTTATGGAAAATTCTCCTATGAGACAACCATCAAAAATAGCGAATGTACCACAATCTGATAAACCGAATAAGAAGAAAAGTGTGAAAACACAGAAACTACCTATAAAGGCGGATATCAAGTTCTGGCTGTATAAAAAGGTTGCAATTTCTAAAAAAGGAAAAGATTTAGAGCTTGGTGTTACCACATCAAAATTAGAAGTTTTATTTAAAGAACAGTTTCTTGATAGGTTGGGTATAAAGTATATATACCAATGGAAGGCACCAACTAAAAGAGTATATGATTTTGCAATTTTAACGAAGGATGGTGGAATGATAGATTATCTGATCGAAATACAAGGGACGTTTTATCATGCTGATCCACGAGTTTATGACCGTAAAAACTTGAAATATAACAACCAGAAAAGACAGATTATCATTGATGAACAGAAATTGACATGGGCGAACCAAAATGGGTTTGTATTACTGCAAATTTTTGAAGATGATATAAAAAATCACCCCAAAAAAGTTTTGAAATTGTTGCGATCAAAAAGTGAGTGCGGAAACTAAAATGTGATGTAATTTTGTTGTCATTTCTGTAAATTTTTAATTTTATCATCATAATAACTAACTAACATTGGACTACCATCTATCATTCCCATAAACATAATATGTTTTAGTTTATTTCTTTTACAATATGATTGAAGGTAGTTATATAGATCCATAATTATATATTGATGCTCTGATAATATTAGTTCAATATCATTTTCTTTCTTTATAATAAGGTTTTTATCATACACCATAATTTGTTTACTATCATCATCTAACAGTAAAATATTATTTATAATATGATTAACATCTATTTTATCATCATTACCCATAATATTGAACTTTTGTTCGGAATGGTAGGGGTGTTTATCAATGATTATTAACTTGTTAAATTTACTTGTTGATTTAACTTTTGTGTTTATTAGTTTTCCGAGTTCATTTTTTTCTTTTAATGATATTGTACTATCTTCATTTCGTTCAATAAGTAGAATTTCATTATTTATCTTAACCGCCTTGTCTTTTTTAATAACATATTTTTGTGGTAATGTTATTAAAGTATTATCTAATACGAGTTTTTTGAATAATTTAACAGCATCTTTTTTCAAAATGAATTGTTCGATTACTTCTTTCTTTTTTCTAAATTCAGATAAAACCAAAAGATATTTGTGTTTTAATTTTTCATCAATGAGTTTTTTATTATATTCCTCTATCAGACATTTATATGAACAATATTTTCCAATGTATCCTATATAATATTCCTTTCTTTTAAATTTCTTGTTGCAGAAAACACATTTATAGGTACGAACTTTACAAAACACCCTTCTTGTTTTAAATCTATCCCTATATTTTGGCATTTCTTTTTCTTTCAACCAGTACTTATGTCTGTGTCTTTTTTTCTGTAATCGTTTATGTTCTTTCCAATGATATTCCGACATATCATTTGGGAATTTTCGTTCTAATCCGTTTTTATGAGTACCCTTAAACTGAAAGTGGTTCTGAGGTCTTTGCCACAATTCTTTTTTACCTAACAGAATACATACCTTTGAGAATTTATTGATATAATATACCTTAGAATAATCAAACCTATCACCATGTATAGATTTTGCTCTTTTTATAAAAGTGTTTTGCCTTTCTAAACGATCTGCTTCGGTTACTATTTTTGGCATGTTGTTTATTTATGATTGTTTATCCAACACCATTGGATATTTAGATCTATCTATTATTTTTTTTCTCGCCATTTAAAATAGTTAACCGGTTTTGTTTTTACTTTTCCATCTGGTTTTTGAAATACTAAAAAATGACTATGAAAACATCTGGCATGTTCCTGTTTTTTTATATTTCCTATAAGACGACTTTTTGCAAGTAATAAAAACTCATCCTGTGGGTAAAAACCTATTTCTTCTGCTATTTTCCAACTATAATATGGTGTAAAATATTTTTTACTTCCTGATATAGTGGACTGTGTCTTGAACACACAAAATCCACCAGGTTTCAAATATTTAAAAGCATTATATAAAAAGTGATAATAACTTTTGAATAATTCGTCAATAGGGTAATAACCTTGAAATCTCTTAACAATAATACAAGAATGTGGATCACCCATTTGTTCTTCTTTAACACTACCGGAACAAACAAATGGTAAATCAATGTTAATACTCTTCAATGAGTTTATTTCTAGTGGCCACTTTCCAAATGGTTCAATTTTTTCAACACCTTCTACTATCGGATAAACATCAAACTTATATTTAGGTGGATTTAAATTAAATTCACCACCTTTATTATAATATCCGCCTTTTGAATATGTTGGATCGCACTCAAAATCTTCACCATTAAGATAAAGTTTTTGAATATTATACATAATCTCAAACTGATTTTCCGATATACTTTTAATAATATCTTTGTATTCGACTCCCATTACGTATTTGTTTCTTGAAGTTTTTCCATTAATGTTACCGCCAATTCCAAATGTTGTTCAACGTTGTGATTGAGAATGAAATTTACATTAGCAACTCCGTCATCATAATCACATTTCTGTTTTATTTTAAGTTCGTAAATTGCGCGCTCATCTTGTGGTCGATAAGTATCTATATCATAGAAAATATCAAAATCCGGATTTACATTAGAAAGTTTATGTATAATATCTTCTAATTTTTCTGTAAAATCTTCGATAGAGATTAGTTTTAATTTTGCGACATACCATAAGTTTATTTGAATACGGTAATCACCTTCTTCCCACAAAGGTACTGTAATGAAATTTTCACTACAATATGGAATAATTTTTTGAATTAATTTTTGACACATATTATTTTATTTTTTTAAAATTACAATTTTTACAATATAGGGTTTTGTTGTTATCGGTATTTATCATAAAACTACCACACAATGGACATTTTTCTCGTTTATACAAACTAAGTACAAAAAATACGCATAACATTGCTAATGATATACGAATAAGTACCGATATTATTGTTGCGGTGTTCATTAATTTTTACCTGTGTGACCAAAACCACCTGCACCACGTTGAGTATCCTCTGATAAACTATCAATCGGTACTAATTTAGTAAAAGACTCTCCAGACACGGGACATAAAACACCTTGTGCGATTCTATCACCATTACGTATTTTAAATGGTTCATAAGAATGGTTTGTTAAGATAACGCATACTTCACCTCTATAAGACACATCTATCGTTCCCGGTGAATTTAACACTCCAATACCATTTCTTAATGCTAATCCACTTCTCGGTCTTATTTGAACTTCAAACCCCTTTGGTATCTCCATATAAAGACCGGTGTGTATCATTTTTACATCTCTTGGTTCCAGTGTAATGGTATTAGCATCCCCTGTTGGTTCAAAGTCTACTATCCATGCCCTAATATCAAAACCTGAATCGCCTTCGGTCGCATACGCGGGAAATGGGTTAGGTGATTTGTTCACTATCTTCAAAATGTTTTTACCATATTCTGATAACTCACCACCTCTTTTAATAATCTCCAATCGTAAAAGTCTTTCGGTTTCATCATCTTCAAGATAGAAGAAATCTCCCCTACCAAACACATAGTTTTGGAGTAATTGGGAAAGACGCTGATCCGGATAAATATTCCAAAGCGTTTTTACCTCACCTAATATTCTGTCTATTCTTTTTGGATCTCTCATTCGTCGTCAAAATTATCTTCGTCGTTATATTCAACATCAACATCGCCGTATTTCATTATTTTGATAATGAAATCAATTGCGTCTATTTCACCATGTGTTAGGGAGATGTTTTTATCCTCAAACTGGATATCGTACCCTTCACCATTCGTCCACTCTGTTACTTCTATGTAATCTCTCTCTTTTGAAAGAATACAAAAAGGTGCTAATTTAGAATGGATAGTTTTTCTTTTGTTTACTGTTATTGTTACCATAATATTTATTTTTTAATGTACATTATTTCTTCAACCTCAACTTGTTTTCCATTTAATCTGGAATACGAACTGTTTTTCTTTTCTAAATTTACAATATTTACCCCATTTAATGAAATTTTATTTGCCTTATTTTCGCCCCTATCACCATCAAACGTTAATGCGTAATCACATTTTAGATTATTACAATATTCAATTAATTCATTTGTGTTTATTCCACCATGATACATACTCTTTTTCCCTTTGCTGTTTCCAACAGACGAATACGGAGGATCCATAAATACAAAATCATTATAATCTGGTATGAAATCTTTATAATCTCCACATAAGAATAACACATTATATTCATTCAATAATTCCGATGCTTTAATTATTATTTTTTTCATTTTATCAGGGTGAATACCGGGTCTGGTAAAATGACATGAAGAATTGTAAACACCTGAACTATTGTATCTTACCAACCCAGAAAAGGAAGTTCTCAAAAGAAATAGAAAGTAAATAGAATTTGTTAAATTGGAGTGTAATTTACTGTTAAATTCATTCCTAATATAATTAAAATAAAATTTACGATGTCCTTCAATAGTTTCTTCTTGACGTTGTTTGAAATCTTTCCACAACCTTTCATATCCACCTATCAATAAATTAGGTGTTCTTTTAATATAATTCCACAAGTGCATTAAATCTTCGTTGTTATCAACACAAATTATATTTTCATACTCACGAGCTTTATCAGGATATTTTAATATTAGTTCTAATGTGATTGAACAACCACCACAGAACAATTCATAAAATTTACCTGTTTTTCCTTCTGGAAAATGTGATATTATTTGATTTGCGAGAAGGCGTTTGCTTCCACTCCACTTAATCGGGTTTTCCATTATAAATAATTTTTGTAGTAAATCTACAAAAAAACATCTTATTTACCGAATGGAACGATTGTATACATATAAATAATTGCGAAGATCATATAATTTTTTCAATCTATCTGTTCTTCTAATCACCTTAAAAATAATATTCATAGAGTCGTTTTCTCCACCACGCTTAATACCCTCTTTCCTCATACCTTTAATTTTTGTCCACAGTTTATTACATTTTTGTGTTAAATGTAACATCTTTTCGTCGTTTTCTTCGGATTTAAATTGTTCAAATTCTTCACAGTATTTGTCAATGATATTAATAAATTTTGCCGATTTGGTTTTTATTAACGCTTTTTGGTATGTAATTGGTTCCGGTTTTGTTGGTTGTTGTATCCATGTATTTGATTCTAACGAATATCTTCCATTACTTTCTGCCGGATTTGAAATATCCTCAACATATAATTCAACATCATATCCATATATTCTTATTTTTTTGGTTTCATTCCATATTGTTTTTTTACTGTCAACATATTCTCTTACGAAATTTGTTCTTTTGTCAATATCATTGAAATCATAAATAATATGTAAATCTACGTCAGAATATTTTGACCAATTGTATCCTACAATACTTCCTACAATATGAATATCCTTTGGATTAGCGAATGGTAGGTTAAGTTCATCTGTAAAATCATCAGCAACCTCTAACAAACGAAGTCTTGTTCTTTTCAATAACTTTTCACCATCCGGGAAAAATCTTGGATTCAATTCTGATTTTGGTTGAAATGAATTGAGATTAATTTGTGAAGCATCAACGGTTTCTTCGTAATTATTTTCAACTAATAGTTTTGTTGCTGATCTTGTTTCACCCTCAAAAAGTTTTATAAACATTCGTTTTATTTTTCTCTCAAAGTTGTTATTCAGTAATTTGTAAGTTATTTCTAATTGTGGTCCATCAATATTATCCGTATTGACTTTTTCGTCTTTATCCAAGACACCAACTTTAAGTAAATATTCTATCATCTTATTTTTAGAAAACCCTCGTGATTTCCAAAATTCTCCGATATTACTTTTTACAGGATGATCTAATAATGACCTTAAAAATGTTTGGATTTCGTTCTTAAATTCATAGAACGTTACCTCATTGGATTCCTCTTTCAGAATCATGTTCAACTGTTTTTCGGATATTATTACTTTTTTTGCCATTGTTTCACTTTCCTATAAATAGTTAAATTTAAAAATCGCCACTATTTATAACAAAATACATTAATTTTATGTCAAAATCAAATTTGAAAGAATACATAGATAATACGGTTAAGGATTTGTTGAAGGAAAATAAAAACTCTGTCAAACCCAGTATTATAGCAGAAAATATTCATTCAATGAAAGAAAATTACAGGTTGCTTCGCGAATATGTTGAATACGCAAATGAAGGTGAATATGATGGGGATGTTATGTTGGATAATGAAATATCTGATATTGATTCCAATGAACCTGAAATTAATAAATTCATTGAGAATATTAAATCGGAGGCGCTGGATGCTATGGCACAACTGTCAAAAAATGGTGAGAGTGGTAGTGAAACATTTAATACACTTAAAAAGGTGTTTGATGTTTGTCATAACACACAGAAAAAAGAAAAAGAAGGTAAAGTAGAATAAGAAAAAGTTCTATTTATTATTAAAATAAATGACAATAAAAAATAAATAATATGAACCAATATAAAGTATATTGTATCAACGAACAAAGAGGTTTAATTATTAAAGGATTTAATACGGATGATAAATCAAAAATAAAAAACGAAGTAAAATCTTACTTATCCAAAGTATATCCTGGTAGAAAGTTAAACGAAAATATTGTCGTAACATCAAACCCGCAAGGATACGGATTAAATCCAAAAGATCGTTCTTCATGGATAAACATGGAAAAAGAAATGAAAAATGAATCTATTGTAAGGTATTTTACTGACAAGATATACGAATCTATGGTTGAAGGTGGGTATTTGTCTGATAAATTAAACCAAAAATATAATGTTTTACCCAGAGAAGTAACAGAAAAAAGAAAAGATTTTGAGAGGGCATTAACCAGTTGGTTAAAAGATCAAGATCAAAATCTTGGTACCGAAGAATTGGCGGCAAGAGTTAAAGCAAAAATAGATGAAATAATTGCCGAAGAAGAAGTAGAAGACGGTGAAGAAGAAATGCCTAGACTTACAAGTGGTGATATGAAAAATTTCAGAGAAAGTGTTCAAAAAATGGTTAGTCAAAATATCAATGAACTTTTAACTGAATCATATACCCAAGCAATCAATGAAAAATTTGGTGATAGGGTTGGAACTGGTATAAGAAACATGTTCAGTTGGGGTGGTAAGGGAACTATACCCCCTAAAACATATGAAGCGGCAAGAGAATTTGGTAGAGCATGGGCATCGTTTAAAGGGGCGTGGGAAAAATGGGCTCCGCTTTTGGGTCATAATCCTCATCAACCAGACGCGACACTTGCTAGTAAATTGCCGGTTGTTGAAAAAAGTATTCAAAAAGTGTTACCAAGACTTGAAGGTGTTGCTGATATTACAAGACCAAGGAGGCCAGAATTAATTGGAAAACATTTTGTGTCAAACAAAAACTATCAAGCGAATGTAGAAGCGCAAGCTCAAATATTGTCTCAACAACAAATTGATATGGCAAATCAAGAAGTCACTAGTTTACAAAAAGAATTAGATGTTTTAGAACAACAATATTCCCAAAGTCAAAATCAAAATCGGCAAAGTAAACTGCGTATTGCCGCTTTAGAAAAGGATGTAAATACTTATACACAAAAAATTACTGAATTAGAGGCAGGTAAAGAAATTGATGAAAAAACAATTAAATTCCTTGAATCTTATTCTGCCTCTATAGTGGCGAAACTAGATGAACTAAAAAAAGATCAAAGTATTAATCAGAATCTTATATCAAGTTTAGAAAAAAGACTTAAAACAGTGACCGGATTATTTACAAAAGCACAAACAGCAAAAAGAGATTATAAAAAACAACGTGATGTTGCCACAGGACAAGTAAATGATCTTACTGGGAAACTTGACGCTAAAGACGCAGAACTACAAAAAGAAAAGGGTTTACGAGGGAAAGCAGAAGCAGATTTAGATGCTCATTATAAAATTGCTGATTTTAATCCAACTTAACCAACTCATGTAAAATTGATATGAATAAGTGGGGCAAGGTCTTTTGAGATTATTGCCCCATTTTCTATATCAAATGATATCAATGTGTTTTCTTTATCATTTTCGTTCCAAAAGTTTAACATACCCTTATAACAATGGTGAAAACTTCCAGATTCATCTTCTACGAGTTCTTCGGTAGAAGACCAAGAATCATATATTGGTGGTATTAAAATTCTCTTTTCAAGATCACGTTTATTCATATATCGTTGAATAAGACCAAACTTTCCTATATCCGTTTTAAAGTAGTTATTCCAATATATATCGTATTTCTCACATAATTTAGAAACCTTTTCCTCAACAGGCATTGTATAACCACTAAACGGACCGTTGTAATTATCTTCGGATAACTGTCTTCTATATTCTTCAGACATATCACAACCGCGAATAACATTTACAGAGTAAATATTTCGATCCCCCAAACAAATCGAATTTTCGGTGTGGTAAATCCAATAATTACCATCCACATCTTTCATCTTATATCTATTAACAATCATTTTTTTAATTTTTTAATATTTTAGTGAAATATACATTCTATATAATTTTCTGATCACCTATTTATAGAAAATACTATTTTAATGCAAACATTCGTTAATGGTGGTAAAAACAATATAAACCCAACACGCGGAGATTTTCCGCGCAGTTATGGTGATACATGGAAAAAACTATTGACTCTTGAAGCATTTCTTGACCAAGCAAATAACCCAAAACTTATGTCTTTGGAAGATATAGATGCGAGTTTCAAGGAATGGGTTGAGCGTAATTTAGAAATAACATATGCCGGACAACTTATACCAACACAATTTTTATTATCAATACAAAGATTAAGTGAGTTCGGAAAAAACTGGAAGATAACAAATAATGAAGGGGAATTAATACTATCATTCAAAACAATATCCAGAGAATTGGCACCACAACAAGGTACAATGTATGATAAGATATATAACATACCTGGAGAACCAACGTGGCCGGTATGTTATATACCTATTATTGAAAATGGTATTGAGGGATATGATGTTATTTCAATGAAACAACCAAACCAGGTTGATCTTAAATACACTGTATCTATTTTTAGTACTAAAATGGATACTGTTAATAAGTTTAATACATTGGTTATTGATAGATTCAAATCATTGCAAGCATATTTAAGGGTTAGGGATACATATTATGTTTCAATGGTATTAGAAAAGGTTAGCGATGAAACTAAAATGGAAATAGAAGAAAGGCGTTATTATGTTCAAAATTATGAAATACTTGTCAAAGCATATTTGTTACAAGAATCAGATTTTAAAAGAGAACGTCTTCAAAACAGAGTATTGGTTTCGGTTGATACGGAGGCAAAGTTTAAACCATGTGCTACAATTATGGAAGATGATTGTTGTCCCGGTGCAATAGTTTTAACCATTGATTTTCCGCTTGAATCTAAAAGTTATGTAAAATTCAGAATAGACGAAAATGTATATATTAAATCTGTTTCAAGTGATAATATTCGTTCATTTTCATTGAAACGAAATGATGAACCAGTACATAATGCCTGTGTTGGCGGATTTGATTTACGTGAAAATGATAGAGTAGAAATTCATTTTAAAAAATGGGATAATTATCTACCTGCAAGAATTAGATTTAGTGGTCAAATCGTTTGTTGTGAAGAACCAAAAAGCGTTTTTGATTGTACTATACCTGAAATAGAAGGTGAGGATATAATATTTGAGGAAGCTGATCCATGTATTTTACCAGAAATAGATAGTGATGAAATATCATTTGATTATATTGACCCATGTATTGTTCCGGAAATATTATCTAATTCAGTTTCTTTTGTATTATCGTGAATCAGTTTATTTAACTTTTTCGTATACCCATAATCAACCTTTTCATTTACACTTATCAGTTTACTAACATCTATATTTGAATATTTACGGATATATTCCTTTAATTTAGATTGAGATATGGATGTATGTTTAGTTAAATATTTACCGATTTGTAATAAAAGAGTTATGTGATTAGATAGTATTAAAATGGTGTTATCCATAATATTTCTCAACTCTTCATTTACATCTTGTTGGATAGTATAATTTTCATATTCCTTTAATAAAGTATCGTCATCAGATGCTAATGTTGTAACGCCTAAATTATATCTTAATCCATATTTTCTGTATGATTCAACAATCAAAGAGGTTGCTTCTTCCAAGTCGTTAGATGCACCAACACTAACTAAAGCATCTTCAAAAACAATACTTTCTGCTGCCATACCGGCAAGTAAAACACTAACCTTTTTAATTATAATTTCTTTATTTATAATACCATCTTCTTCTGATCCTTGAACTGTTATACCAATAGAAGTTGGGTCACTGGTAACAGATAGAACTTGTAGTGGGAGTTTGTTGAAAAGTGCAATAGACGCAACAGTATGTCCTGCTTCATGTACGGCAGTGAGGGTTTGTAAATCGTTTCCTTTGTTATTTCTCAAACTCTCTAAACGCAAATGAATTTTATGTTCGGTAGAGTCACATAAAACACCTTCCTTATAAAAATAAACTATTATTTTTTTATTCTTATACGAATATTCAATAGTATCACAATCTATGTTATTTGAACTTTTATATAATAATGTGTTTGCAAAATTAGATTTTATTAAGTCATTAATACCGGTTTGTAACGGTCTAACACCTAACACAGGAAATACATTCTCTTTGTACACAATAGTATGTATTGAATCATCATATTTCAAATTTACATTATATACTTCTTTAATATAATTTGAATAATTATTAAGAATATTTTTAATAATAGTTTTATATGATTTTGAATCTAATGATGGGTAAATAATGAACGTATTACCTAACCTTGATACATGTTCTGCCCTGTATCTATTCATTAATGCCTCTTTTATTTCGACAATAGTGATTTTTTTAGATATTTTTGAAAATTCATCGGCAGATATATCAGCATTGAAGTCGGAGTGCATTCCGTGATACGCCTCATCAAGATTTAGTAGAACAAATATTAAACTTCGTTTATAATTTATTTGTGGTTTTTTTAATCCATCTATAATATCAGTACGAATTGTAGTTAGAAAATCTATCATATCTCCTATTAACATTTCTGACATATCGTCATATAATCTATTAAGATCAATAATTTTATCTAAACCATACAATTTTATGATATTACCAATTTCAGTAATAAATTCATGTTTGAATGTATATGTATAGTTGTTATTAATAGGGTTTGATTTAAGATTGAACACACCTAATAAATCTAACATAACTTCATCAGATACTGTTACAACCATCTTGGTTTCGTTGGTTTCTACTAATATTGATTTGTTAACGTCTTTACAATTTTCGGCATAGTTATGAATATCTTCAAGAAGTTTATATTCTTCTTCGGTTAGAGTAAATGATAAGTTTTTATATGTTCTGTTTTTCAAATACAAAATTGCCTTTAATACCCTAATAGCAGCAGACACACCATCATTATTATAACCGCTCTCAATTTTTCCCTCATATTTTAATAACCCGGTATCCATGAATAACCATAAACTGGAATTATATGAATCTATTTCCCCATCTTTATCTTTTGCTTTATAGTTTTGAAACTCATCCAAAATAATTATTGGGTGGTCAATAAGTCTATTATGGTCATAAAGTAAAAACTTCAATGGGGTTTCGCTATTTAATTCGGAACCATTAACAGTATGAGCATGAAATTCTAATCCTAATAAGGATATTAGTCTGTTAACCAGTGCTGTTTTACCACAGCCGGTTAATCCAACTAAATTAATTACTAATGGTTTTTCCAACGAATCTTTAAAAAACAACCATGGTTTAACAGCGTTGATTAACTCATCAATTTGTTTGTCAATGCCGATAAATTCAGATTTTAATACACCGGATATTTCTGTAAGTTGTTCACTTGTGGTTACTATTTCAAACTTTTTTTTACTATTAATAAAATCTTTAATATCCTTTGTCTTTATCATACATTCTTTTTTATTTATATTTATATTCTATTTTCAAAATAGATAATTTGTTAAAAATTTCAACTAATTCAGATAATGATTTTTCGTTTTCAATTCTTAACCAATTCCAAGAAGTAGTGTCAGCAAGTCCACCAAAAGTGTATAACCTATTACTTCCTTCACCATAATCAAATTCTTTCACAAAAAAATTAGCATCTGGGTATTTTTCTTCCAAAAACGGATCACAATACTTTTTCACCAATGGTTTCAGAAGACACATTACTTCTTCTTTTGTTTTAACCTCAATTTTCATTTCCTTTTAATTTGTTTGTAAATACCTATTTACTATATCATTTATTTCAAATAAAAACTTTTCACCCCATATTGCTCTGCGCTTCTTGCGTAATAAGAAATCAAAACGACCATTTTCACAAAATCTACTATTATCACTCATTTGTTCTAACGGAACGTTTTCAAATAAATCTTTTAATGCGGCAAAAAGTTTCTTTTCTTCCTTATCAAGTTCTGATTTAGAAACATAATATTTTAAATTAGTTCTTATATAATTCAAAATATTAGCCTTAATTATCCTTCTTTTGCTATCTTCTGCTGTCATAATATCCTCGTTTATATTGTTGCTACACATAAAAATACATTTTATTTTTCTTTCTCAGAAATTGCCCCAATTTCTAACAAAATTGTTTTAACCTGAACAATCAAATAATTAATGGTTCCGTTGTTATCAATAACAAAATCATATTCTTTATATTCGTTTTGTTCTGTTTCTGAAGAATGTGTGTGGGCAACACCCTTATCCCTTTCTACTTTGATAACATAACCACCCCTTTCTTTAATTGCTTCAATTTCGTTTAAAAATCTACAGTCGGCAATAATCCAATTTGGATGAACTATTTTTGACCAACATTCTCTACAAATTCTACAATACTTATCGGTATTTAATTCTTGTTTTCCACAAATAGTACAAAGATTCGTATAATTTCCTGTTGGGTATTCTCCGGTGTTTTCTACACCTTTATAACCACTTAGTGTGGCGTTTACCCATGTATTTTTGTTCCACATATCCCTAAACATTTCTGTTCCTATACGTTGATGCGCATAACGATATGTTAAGGTTGTGTCTGGTATTATTTGCCATATGTCAGGCAACGCAGAATTTTTGAAATCAATATCATGTAATTGTTCGATTGTGCAATCAAATAATATTGACAAAACCTCTTTAAGTTTATCGGCATACGCTCTCTTTTCCCATGAAGTGTAAAAATTTACAACATTAAATAAATCACTATCATTCAACACTAATTTTACAAACTCTATATCTGTATAATCACTGTAATCGTTTGTTCGATTAAATTTCTCATTATACCAACAATCAAGTGATTGTATAATTTTTGCAACGGTATCCTTACCAGATTGCATTTGTCCTGCTATTCCTATTAACATTTTTTTAAGGTATTAATTAATTTTTTGGTATGATCATCCATTTTATATTTTCCGTAACTCTCTTTACTTTCATTCAAATATATTAATATTCTATCTAAAACTTTACATCCAATACTTTCTAGCGGAACTTGGTAAAGGGAAATTTGTAACTGGTAGTGTCCTTCCGCAGGTGAATCTCGCATATCTTCAAATGGTGGTAACATTCTTTGATCGTTGAAATTCTTGAATAAATCCTTATTCGTTTTAAAATCTAATAAAATAAGCGACTCTTTCAGTGGTATATTCGGTCTATCCCAAGCACATAATAAATCAAATGTTCCAGAATATTTTAAATTTTCATTATATACTCTACACTCACTTAATATTGGAATATAAGAAACCGGTAAATCTTCCCAAAATCTTATACTATTCCAACCCATATAATCATCTTCTTTTGGTAATTCTATTTCATCAATTTTTCCTGTGTAGAAATCAAATAGAACTTCATTATATGAGTGTTGCTCATGACCGATATCACACGACTTTTTATTATTAACTTTCCATTCTTTCAATATTTGGTTTGGGGTTTTACCATAATATTTTGAATTAACATCGTTATAATATCTCTGATAACATCTTTCTGCTTGTGATTTAGCATCAAATTTAGGGGCAAAACTTTCAACAACTTTTGATACCGATTTCAATTCTTTACCATTCAAAAAATATTGGTGGGTCTTTTCTTTAAACACCAAATCCTTGAAAGAACTTGTTATATATTCTCTCAATTCCTGAACGTCTTCCCTATTGATAACGTTAGACCATTTATTTTTGTTAAGTTCTACCATCTTCTATGAATCAGAATTTAAAGTTGTTCTTAAATCTCTAACTTCGTTTATCAGAGAATTGTTTTTTTGTTTAGTTCTGTAAACTTCCATTAAATCTTGTAAATTAGAGTCTGGATGACAAAAAACATTAATCCACTCCTCTTCTAATGGCGTTTCCTTTATACTTACACTTATACCAGAGTTTAACGCCTTTGCAATATTTATACCACGAATAAGTGCTGCTGTGGAATCTAAACTACCTTTTATTAAAATTTGAAATTCTCCTGTTACTGCCATAGTTTTTAGAATTTTTAACTAAATTTACATAACTTTTTTGTAAAAACAAAAAACACATAAGTCTTTGCCTATGCGTTTCTCGATTGGGTTCTTTCAAATGATAGATCCACTCAACCATAAATAGACACAAATGTATTATTTAAAACAAATAAATCTATTTATATAAAAATATTTAATAATATGAGAACATGCGGTCGTAACGTCAGTATCCAGATTCCACATCTCGGTCAAGATATTGATTATGGGTATCTTATCGCTTCCGAATATTTCAAAACCGGAATGCTTGTTGATAACTGTGGAAATCCGAGAATAGTGTTTCTTCCTGATCCGTGCGTACCTCTGACCGGTGAAGAAGATTGTGAGGATACACCATTAGAAACTATTGTAAAAGGAAATATGCACGTTGAGTGCAGATTATCTGCTGGTTCGTTGAAGGTTGATGATATTTCCGGTAACGGTTGTAATCTAACCAATACTGATGATACTAAAATAATAGAATTTGAATATGATGAAGAAGCAGAGGAAATCGTAATAAGACAACAAAATTCAAAAGAATGTGAAATTGAAGAAGAGGGTGAAATAATTGAAGAATTTAGATTATCTGCTGAACCATTTGTTAAAAACACAATAATTGAAGATTTCAGTTTTGGTGAAGAAAGTGAAATTGAAGAAGAAGATGAATCTGATTTACTAACGATATACGATAGTGACGAAAGAACATTTACTGTGGATCTTAGTAAATATAGTAATAGAGATGAGCGATATGTTGCACCCGGAAATTATACCGCCACACGCGAAGGTCTCATAAGTTTACCTTATAATATTGAAACAGACGAAACGGTTGAAATTGATATATCAGAAGCAGTTCATGGTTTCAGAGATATGGAGTTTGATAGGTGTAAAGGTATTTTGACGATTAGAACAAGTTTGGGAGATGTTGTGAATGTAACTGGTTTTCCAACTAATATTTCAATAGATGGTCAGGTTACACCTGTAAATTTTAATGGGGCAATTCATTATACAATCGAAAATAAGGTGATACATGTTAATTGTAATTTTTATGTGAGATCAACTGTTGGTGGTTTTGGTTCTCTTGGATATCTCCCAATTAGATTAAAAAGACCATCATATGTTTGGTTGTCTTCTATGCACGGAACATCATATAGTAGAGTAAATCGTGTTCAATTAACTATAAATGTAGATGGTGAAATTCAATTACGACAATGGCAACGTCCAGAACATGTTCAAGATTCTTTCTGTTTAGTATTTGATAGTCTTGATCCAAATCTTCTTGACGACTATTGTAATAATCTATAAATCATATTATAATGCAAGTTGGAGGTAAATATCCTATAACAAGAAATTCATTGCATTTTGATGAAAGTATGTTCAATATGTTCTCTGAATGGGCGCAAGATTATACTGAAACTTGGATTAATCAAAAGGTTGTTTTATATCAGGTAGATTATATAAGAACCAATGCCGATGATTTGTATGGAGAAACACATACTGACGAAGTTAGATATAAAACTCCTATTGAACTACCATGTAGATATAAGATAGATAAAAGTACGAATGAAGCGTACACAGCAACTAAAAAAGCACGTTACAAAAAGATAGGAAATATAAGTCTTTCAGTATTTGAAAAAACATTTAAAGAATATAATTGTGATATTAAATACGGAGATTTAATAGGTGTTGCCGCCGATGAAAAAACACTGATATTCTTCGAGATAGTGGATGACGGAAAATCAAATTTCAGTAATATGGAAACAATGTTTGGTTATAAGAGATTATATCGAAACATTAAGGGGTGTACTATTGATGAATCTGTCTTCAACGGTTGAATTCCAGAGGCATAGTTATAGGTTTTTGCATAAGTGTTCCACTGAGATACACTAATGTTCCGTTTACAAATGTGTGTGTAACCGTAGATCTAAATCTATAATTTACAAATGACGACCATTTACATTTATGAATAATTGTATTAGGTAATACATACCATCCATACTCCAAGTCTACTAATATTAAATCTGCCCAATAACCTGGTCGAATAAAACCTCTGTCCTTAATACTAAATAATCTTGCTGGACCGTGACACATTTTTTCAACTATTTGTTCAATTGTTATTTTATCGTCATGATAAAATTCTAACATTGCTTGTAATGAGTGTTGAATTGAAGGAATTCCTGACGGTGCTTTGAAGTATGTGTTACTTTTTTCCTCCAAAGTATGTGGTGCATGATCTGTTGATATTGTGCTAATAGTATTATCTAATAACCCCTCAAATAGTGATAACCTATCCTCTTTTGTTTTAAAAGATGGGTTGCATTTGATCCATGTTCCAAAATTATCATAATTTGAATTATCAAATATTAAATAGTTTACACACACTTCACCTGTAACAAAATCTTTATTAGCACGTATTAAATCCAATTCTTTTTTTGTGGACACATGTAATATATGTAATTTCGTGTTATATTTTTTCGCTAATTCAACTGCTAATGAACTTGATTTATAACACGCTTCTTCACTACGAATATCCGAATGGTATTTAATTGGCATGTTTTCACCATATTTTTCACGAAACAATTCTGTGTTTTTAACAATAATATCCTCATCTTCACAATGTACTGCTATAATAGATGGTACTTGTGAAAATATCTTCTCAATGGTAGAAATATCTTCTACCAACATATTTCCTGTTGAAGACCCCATGAATAATTTAACACCACATACTTTTGAAAAATCTGTTTTTAAAAGTTCATCAATATTATCATTTGTTGCTCCGATATAGAACGAATAATTAGCAAATGAATTTTCTGCTGCTAACGCAAATTTTTCTGAAAGTGCTTCTTGTGTAACAGTTTGTGGTATTGTGTTCGGCATTTCCATATATGATGTTACGCCACCAGCAACTGCTGCATGTGTTTCACTAGCAATGTCCCCCTTTCTGGTTAGACCTGGTTCACGAAAATGAACATGTGTATCAATAACACCTGGAAGTAAATATTTTCCTTCGGCATTAATTATTTGACACTCTTGAAGTATGTGATAACCACTTTCACAAACCCCTACAATTTTTCCATCTTCTATAAGGACATCGCCTTCTTGTATTGTTCCTTCGTTGACAACCTTTGCATTTCGTATCAACGTCTGTTTTTTTGTATTTGACATATTTAATTATATAATTGATTTCTCATTTCAACTAAAACTCTTTCAATAAATTCAACATCCGGTGTTTCTTGTAATGTACATTTTTCGTATAGGATATCTATTTCTTCTATCATTGTTTTTGCACGACTTACCAAATCATCATATTCAGCATCACCACGACGTATTGATAATAATTCTTCACGATTTGGAACACGAACAATTAGATTTCCATTAGATAATATTTCTTTGGATTGTTGTAACAACCTGATAGTATGACACATATTCTTAGCATCGTATCGTTTTCCATGTGACATAGTATTATTAAATCTTACTTCACTTCGTTTATCAACCCACTCCCAATATTCTTTATATTCTTTACAATATGCTGAATATCCGTCTTTATTAAAATATAATCTATTATCTGGTGTTATCCATTTAGGTATAGAACTAAGAGCAACTTCATTAGCATCTGGACATGACATTATTCCTCTGAATTTGTCTTTATAATAATACAAATCGTAAATGTCCTTCATATTATTTATGGAAGATAATCCACAATCTTCTTGTTTGTATCCGTAATTTGACAACCATGTGTTAAGTGATACAGATCCGCCATTATCATTAAGAACATAACAAAAATCAAGTATATTTTTTCTTTCCTTATCCATTGGGTTTAGGATTTTTTTGTTCAACCCTCTCGCCTTTTTAATTTGAGATATGGCGTATCCGGCAAACGTGTTTTTACACAACTTTGATAAAAACATATCAACCGTAAGATTATCCATAATATTATTTCGATACAATATACAATCTTCTGGTGTTGCTAACAATTCCAACATATTAGGATTGTTTTTTAATAATAGTTCAACGAATCTCCCAATCTCATAATATACTTTGTCGTTTTTTTCGTCTTCTATTTGTTGGGTATAAGTCAAACCATATAACTTATCTTTTGGTAAATAAAAAACACCTCGAATATCTGTATCCGATTCAGGGGTATCTATTCCATATGCTTTACTACCGCTGATACATTCAAACAGTAAAAGGTTATTTTTTTTTATGTATTCTATCGACATTTTTTGTTTAATATTTGAAATATACTATATTCGATTATATTTTTGATATGAGTGGTTTTGTTTATCTAATACTTGAATGGGATAAAATTGAAGAAAACCTTGTCCCAAGTAAAATAGGTGTTACCAGAGGGTGTATTGAAAAACGTATCAAAAAACTCCAAACCGGAAATACCTCTAATCTACATCTCTTCACACATTTCAAATCTGAACATCCGTTTAGGTTAGAAAAAATGTTACACAACCATTACCAAAAATATAAAACAAATGGTGAATGGTTTAACCTACCAAATGAAACTGTATTAGGATTCAAAACCATTTGTGAAGAAAAAGAAGAACTTATTAAATTTCTACTAAAAGAAAACCATTTTTTCGGAAAAAAAACAGGTTTCTAATTTATGATTTTCCGCAAACATACCCCTAAAAGTTATTTGTTTTTAGAATTGACGCTTCAACGGGTTCGTAACCTCTTCCCTCCACGTCCACTACCCCCCACATCGGGGGTGATATACCTATATTCCTTATGTTTATGGAAGCGTTAAAATCCCTGTCATGTAAAATGCTACACGAAGGACATATCCACTCCCTTACACGTAAATCCTTTACCTCAACATTCTTATAACCACACCTGTTACACAACTGCGAGGAAGCAACAAACCTACCAATCTTGATAAGATTCTTACCTTGCCACTCACTTTTGTATCCCAACTGCCGTACAAACTCACTCCAACTTACCGACTGAATACTTCGCGCAAGTTTGTGGTTTTTGACCATTCCGCTTACGTTCAAATCCTCAATACAAATGGTGTCGTAATTATCCAACAAATACGTGGACAAATTATGCAACCAATGGTTTCGTTGAAATGTGATTTTTTGGTGAATTTTTGCAACCTTCAACCTTTGCTTTTCTCTACGATGACTTCCTTTTTGTCTTCGACACAACACCTTTTGGGCGTGTGCTAAACGTAAATGAGTCTTTTCAAGAAATTTTGGGTTTCCAAAACATTCACCATTTGAGGTAACAGCAAATTCCTTAATTCCCAAGTCAATACCTATGGTTTTATTAGAATCTTCCACTTTGGTTTTCGGTGGAATTGGTTCTAGCGTATCGCATAGGATACTTACGAAATAATAACCTGCCTGTGTTTTTGATACTGTCATAGACTTGATTTTTCCTTTTGGGAGTCTTGACAATATCACTACTATATTTCCACATTTTCCTAATCTTACGGTGGATTTCTCCACGTTCAGGTTGAAACAATCTGGAAATGTACAAGTTTGTTTGTTACATTTTTTCTTATAATTTGGGTATCCTGCTGGTTTCCCTTGTTTTACATTTCTGAAAAAATTGTTGTATGCTGAATCGACGTTGTTCAGAGTAACGTTCAGGGTATGTGCGGTGGTGTCTTTCAACCATTCATGTTCTAACGTTAATTCGTTTCGCAACATTTTTCCCAAATCGAAAGAAGATAATGACTTCTTTTCAGTTTCCCACAACGTTTTCTTTTTGTTCACTGCCCAATTATAGATAAACCGAGAACAACCAAAATGTTGTGCAAGGGCAACTTTTTGGTTATCGGTTGGGTATATTCTATATTTGAACGCCTTTAACATATTTCAAATTTACACTTTTTATACGATAGGGGTATTATTGCGGAAAATCATTTTCTAATTTCTGTAAAACAAAACATCATCCGCCTCAATTGGATATGGAAAATCCATTTCCTTCATCATATTCATAATGGTATTAGGATGTACTTGTCCTTCCCTTCTATCAATATGGTTTTGTTTTGTGGTTTCATGATATTCAATTGTTATGTGAGGATTATATGGGGATACCATTTGAATGAATTCGTCACGGTATTTTTTTCTTATAAAAAGATTATCTGAAACAAAGTTTTGTCTTCGTTCACATAATTCTATTATCTGTTTATGTTCAACATGTGTCACCTTGTCTTCCTGAATTTTGTTCCCCTTTAATTTTCCACCATGTTCAACCATACCTAATTCCGCTCTAATAATGTCGCGTGATATTAGTTCAAACCCAAATTGTTTATATCGTCTTTCATATGCCGTTGTTTTTCCACCACCAGCAACTCCGCATAAAATTGTAATATAAAAACCAGATTCTTCTTTTGTTTCAATTTTTGGTTCGCAATTCCAAACACCTAATTGTTTAGCATAATCTTTTAATGTTTCGCAATGTTGAATTTCATTTTCTTTATCAATGGATATTGCACCCATTACATCAAACAGATTAAGATAATATAACAAACGACAATCTGAATTGCGTGATATGTTGGTTACATTTTTTTCAATATCTTCCATTTTGAAACGCAAATATTTTGGTTTCATGTGGTGTTTTATCAACGAACATATTTTCTCTCTCAAAGGTAGTGGTTCATCCCACAACATAAATCGTGTCAATCGCTCTCCTTCAATAGCATGATATGCTGCTGACCAGTTACCATCTTCTTTTAGTTTTGCAACTTTTCCTTTACCAATATCATGAAATAATGAGGCGGAAACCAAAACCAATTTTTCAAAATCTGAAAATTCTTTTGGATTTTGTTTCAAATAATCTTGACACGCTTTTACCACCATTTTGGTATGTACCATTGTACTACCCTCCTGATGCCATTCACTATGATATCCACCTTCATTGAGACGTTGAAATTCTGGTATTTCTTCTACCAAGTTCCAATTAACCTTTGTATTACCAATTATTAATCTATCTAACATTTTTTCAATTTTTTAAAACAAAACGTTATAATTATCAAAAACGAAATAACAACAATAGCAACAGCACACAATTCTACCAAATATGACCAAGACGCTTGCGATTGCCACCATTTTTCATCAAACATTAAATTCCACATACTTTTTTATTAAATTTTTTACAAAACAATAAAAAAGCAAACTAATTTTCTGATCGCACTTCTGGACCACCTTGACAAACGTAAATGAACTTACTATCATCATTGACAACATCCAAAAACTCATCTATCATTCTTTCGTTTGTTTCATCAAACGGTTTAGTGGAATAACTTCCAAACATTTCATTGAAGTCGAATTTGTTGGATTCTTTTGTTTTAGAAGTAAAAATATATTTATCTCCCATTACAACACCGTCGAATGGGATTTTTGATATAATGTAGTTGATTGCTTTATCTACATTTCCAACGTTTTTTTCAACACCTTCTATTTCATTTGTGAAATTATTCGCGTATAATAACAATAAACACGATTTTTCTGACGTTGTGTACGCTCTCCATTGTTTCAATTCACCAATGATAGAATTTACCCTGATGTGTTGTTCATAGAAAATACTCGGATGTAATATGTTATCACAAGATAATATACATCCCTCAAATTTCTTTTTTATTTTTATTCTGTGTATAAAACTACTACTCTGTTCGGTAGAGGTTATTTTCTTTTTTTTCATATTATTAAAATTTTCTAAATTACTAATTCATTGAAAATAAGGTCTTTTGGTAATACACCTCTACAAATAAAAATAGAAGCAAAGTGGTTTGTCATACCTATCTCTTCCCATCTTTTTTCTCTTGTGCTGTATGGTATTCTTTTATCAAATATCAATACTTGTGTATCCCCTTTTGAAAAAACATCGTTGAAACGTCCAATTGATTGAAGTGTTGGTAATGGTAATAAGAGCGCATACGGAATATCTAAACAATAACAATGTTTTAATATTTCGTTTTTTAAAGAAAATGGTGGGTTAGATATTATATAATCAATACCTAATTGACACATATCTTCTTTTGTATAACTGAAAAAATCTTTTCCTTCACCGGTTTCAGGATCAAAGTGTGTGTTAATCACATCAAATCCTAACTCATTAAATACTTTCGGAAAAGCATGTTCATCCTTATCAAATGGACATAATATTTTTGTTTTTTTTGTTATTGCTTTATAGTCTCCTAATTCTGGAGTATCTTTAAAAATCATAAGTTTACATCCAAAAGTTTCTTTTGGAACATACTTCGCGATGTTGTGAACAACAAATTCCGGTGTAAAACAATTATCACTTTCCGGAGTTTTTTTTGATGTTAAATATCCTATATTACGTGCCATATTATTCTTTATTTAAAATTTTAATTGCGTTTTCTACGTCTGCTTCGTCAATACCATCCAATGGGTGCGTATTAATGAAATATGGTATTTGTTCTTTCAGAAAATCTATATCGTCATCAAGAATAACATAATTACCATCAAAATGGTTATCATCAATCCACTTCTTAACTTCAACACCGCGTATTCTTGTTTTAAACTTTCCATCTTCACCTTCATAATAAAGTCTTTCGGTTACACCAATAATCCTATCACAAAATGGAAATTTCATACCATTCATATAAAATTCAGTATCATCTGAAAGATATTCAATAGTTTTTTCAAGGGTGTGTTTACGCCATGATGATGAGATTACTAAACAGCAGTCGGTAGCATCTATAATTTTACCGAGTAAATCCAATTTATCTTTATTTAATTTGAATCTACTATCACAATTTGTGATTACACCATCAAAATCAAGAAATAAAATTTTCTTTCTGTTCATCTCTAACAAAATTATAGTGTGTTTCTATTTTTTTCCGTTCTTCCACTCTAACAGATGTTCTATTTTGATACCACTTTTTAGGGTCTACTTGCTTTAGTCTTTTCTGTTTTCTTCTTTTGGTTTCACATCGCCTTATTATATTGTTGTTATCAATATAATATGGGAAACTCCTTGAACATTTTACTTTTTCTGAAACTATTAGGTTTCTAAAAAAGAATTTATATTCCATTAAAAGATCATTATGTTTACATCTTGATGATAAATCACTAAAAAAATCATCAAAATTTTTATCAATATAATGTGATAATAACCTATGTGCTAATTTATATGGGTTTCTCTCATTCGCCGTGTGCCATGATCTACGTGAGATATTAGTGTTATACATATTACCATATCTTCTTGTCAGATATTTCGCCCTATTTTCTTTTAAAGGTAGTTTATCACAATTTTCCATGTCTATTCAACAATAAAATTGTTAGGAACATAAAATTCATGATCTGGATATTCAAGATATTCGTTCAGCGGATAAATAACATCTTCTGATGAAAATTCGTTTATATTCAAATTAAAATTCCATTTTCCATTAATTACGTTACATTTGAAACAAACCATTTCTTTTACTGTTCCGTCATCTTGTTTTATTTTTAGATTAAAATGGCGAGTAATATCCATTGCTCCTAAAAATTTCTGCCATGGTTTATCATCTATTTTTTCATTTCCGAAACGCATTGACATATAATTGTTATCCTTAAAATTTAAATATTCTTTTAAGTCATTAGCAATAATATTCTTCTGTTCTTCGGACATATACTTGTATCTATTTTTAATAATACTTGGTGGTAACGATGCGCTAGCAATGGTTTGTCTTTTACAAGCATATATAACAGCGAGTCTAATTAATGAAAACTCAAATTCATCGCATTTAGGGTATGGTATAAATGGTACATCTTCATCAAATACTTCGTTTGCTTCTTTGTAAGTATCAAGTAATTTTTTAGTACGATTCTTTGTGTCCGACCAATCGTAATCAATTTCTCGACTGCAATCAAGAATAAGTCTTTCCTTTTGATTATGTGATAATCCGGACCAATATCTCTTAACTAATTTCAAAGGATAACTTGGTTCAAAATCCTGAACAGTATCAGATGGTGTCCACATCCACTGTCTTGCACTCATCCACATAATCGTGTTTTCAAAATCACCTAACATGTTTTCGACCATATTGTCGTTAATCTTCTTCGTTGACATGACATTCTATTGATTTATTGAGTTTATCTTGTACTACTTTTAAATTTTCACCATAATGAAGCACTAACCGATATTCAGGATATTCTTCATAAAAAGATAAATCTTGCCACGCTAGTGCCAAAATATTATCCGTAACATCAGTCATTGACAATGAATTATTATTCTGTGCCAATTTTAATAATATTGGTAATCGTATTTCAATTTTATCATCGATGGTAGATGGATGTGGTTTTTTTTGATCTTTTGAACACATTCCTATTGGAAGTACATCCCAAAAATCACCAAATACCAATGTAGGGTCTTTGGCAACATACAATTCGTAAAGATATTGATCATTACCATCTTTTCCAACAAAATCTATATATACCAAATATTCATCCATTTTTATACTTTGTTACCACATACTGGACAAAACGCAAAATTGTTTTCTATTTTTTCACCACATTTAAAACAAAAATTATTGTTTCTAACACGAGATTCTGTTATACCTGAATTGTAATACGGATTTTTAACTATATTAGCATGTCCGTCGCCACCACTTTCAAGGATAAGTCTTCGTTTAGATACTGGTAATCTTTCATATTCATCCATTTTTCTTTCTAACGCTTGGATATACTTTAAACTTTTCCATAGGTTATAATAAAAATTCCAATATTTTTGTCTTGCAAGATGTGCGTTTGGATCGCTTGCACATTCTCTCAAAAAAAATTCATCAAATACTTTTTTAAATTCTCTATCTTGCTGCATATTTTTTTTATGTTATTATATAACTAATGTAAAAAAAAATAGTATTTTCAAATGTTTACGTTTCTGTACACAATATTTTCGTCTTTCAAATATCCGTTTTGTGTTATTTTTTGAAACACTCTTGTTGTTGCTATAACATCGGCGGAACAATATTTAACAATACGTTTCAAATCTTCTTCGTGTTTTGTATTATCATTAAAATTTTGATAATAAACTTCTGCCACTTTTGAACCATCAATGTCACCCTTTGATGTTGGGATATCAAATATTTCACATAACACTTTTAATGATGTTCTATTATTATAATCCCCAAACCATAATTTAATTGTATCAATAAAATTATAATCCCATGGTTGTTTAGTCATAATGTTGAATACCATTGGGACCTTTATTCCGTTTAAAATACATCGTTTTATGATAAATGGGATGTCAAATGATTCTACATTATGTCCTGCTAATATGTATTTAAAAGAAAAATTATCATTTTCTAACATGTTTGTAAAATCTATCAACAAATCTTTTTCATCATCTCCGTAGAAAGATTTCACATAAAACATATCGTTTTTGAATACACCGACACTTATACAGATAATTTTACCTGTTTCAGGATATAAACCACCAAGCAGGGTTATATTATCATTGGTAACTTCATGTGTTTCTTTTTTTGATCGTTTTACCACAAACTCTCTTAAAACAGGATTTTTTTCTATATCAATTTTCTGACCAACTGTTTCAATATCAAAAAAACAAATCCTGGTTAGGTCGCTTAAAATCACATTCTTATTCATATAATTAAAATTTTAAATATTTTTTTCTAACTAACCAACACAACATATCATATGTTGCTTCTAAAATCGTATCACCAACTGCGCGATAATCGTCAAGTATAATATATGCGCCTGTAAGGTAAGAAACACTAACTTTATCAGAATTAAAATCTATAGCTAACTTTGCTATTCTTCCGCCAAGCAAAATGTTTGGTAGTTCTTTTGGTAACAAATCAATAATATCTTGTAGTGTAAATACACCACAATTGTAGCGATATGAATGATCATAGTTACCATACCCGGCATCGAAATATTCACCATCCGCAAAATCCCATACTTCCTTATCCTCATCATAATATTCGTAAAGTGGTTTATCCTTACCATGGTTTTCGACTTCCCACCCAAGATTATTACCGTCTTGATCTACAAAAAGTAAAACAATGCTTGCGCTTTCTGTTTTCACACCCAACTCTTTTAGGTGTTTCATCTGTTCTATCGTCAGTGTTTGATGTTCCATTACTACTAATATTTCAAATAGTTAAACAACGTTTTATCCAATTTATCACTTCTCAATATATAATGTACAAATGTGAACTTGATATATCCACGATATTTGTAAAACATATAACTAATTTTATTACACTTATTTTTCAAATAGAATTCTAATTTTTGTATTTTCAATGCTATTTTAATAACATTTGAAATCCTAATTGAAGTGTATTTTGGTGTCCAATCAATGAGTATTTGTTCATCTTTGGCACATCTTTCGCACATAGTTGTTATCCACCCACTTTTTGTTTTACCTACATTGAAAGGACTACCACACAACATACAGATTTGGTTAGATGCTTTTTCACACATGTTAATTCTTTCCCATTGTTCTTCAGTTGCACCAAAATTATACAAGTTTAATGACCCAAATTTTTCTTTAATTTGAGTGAATTGAAAGTTGTGTTCATTATCTTTATTCCATCTCTCAACTTCTTTGTATAATGGGTGTAATAATCCTGCCCAACCACTTTTAGATAATCCCTCATCATAGAATAACTCGAATGGGGTATATATTTTTTTTGGTACCGGTTTTTCCTTTTCGGTTGTTTTTTTACGTCTACGTTTTTTGTTGTGTGTTTGCTCTGTTGGTGCAACATCTAAAACTTCCACAGGTGGTGTTGTTAATTCCGTATGTGTATTCTTTTTACGTCTGCGTTTTTTCTTCTTTTTAACTTCTTCATGCTGCATAGTATTTATTTCAGATACTATTTTTTCAATTGTTTCCATTTTTAACTGTGTTTTTTTATCGCCTCTCGATAAACGTCTTCTCTTGCTAATCCGGTAATTCTTTCCAATTCATTTTCTTCTGAATCTAATATCAACACTACTGGAACGCTGCGAATACTAAACTTCAAAGCATATTTTTCAAATAATTGATAATCCCCATCATCAGATACTTCTAAAAAATTTATTTTCCCTTTAAATTCGTCTTTCAACTCATTAAAAACGGGTTTTAATAATTTACACGGCGGACAATGGAATGTACTAACTTTTAATACGGTGTTCATTTCTTTAAAATTTTTACTTATTATTACGAAATATCGTTTCAAACCTACACTTTTTTGTGATAATATCAAATACTTCTATTTATAATAAAATTAAAATAATGAGTAATGAAGATATTATTTTCAAACGTATGTTTGAAACTATTCGTAATTTAAAATCAGAAAGTTCAAAACGTTTGATGGAAGAATATGAAGGAGATTATAACGAATCTCAGGAAGATGTTGTAAGTGAAGAAAAATATCCCGGTGTAAAGGGTCAGATTATTGATCCGTTACTTCAAAAAATACCTAACGTAAAAATAGAAGATGACGGTTTAACTATTAATAAAGAAAACTCTACCATAACATTGGAAGGTACAATACCAAGTCTTTCAAATTTGAAATTTATTGTTATTACTGACACTTCAAATACCGAACCATTACATGTTAGTGTTGAAAATTTAAATCTTAGTGAAGACGGGCTAACTTCGCTAACCGCATTATACGCATTTGCAAAGACCTTCTATAATGAATGGTCTATAAATAAAGTAAAAGAAACTTTTAAATAAGATTAGGATTTTTTAAATCCAGGTAACTTTATTTTTTTCGTTGGTTTTTCAATCACAGGTGGTTGTTCCACTACTGCCGGTTTAGTACTTTTTACAAAATTAGGCGGTTGATTACCTAATACAATCTTTGATTTTTGTAAAGCATCTTTCTTTGTGTCTGACAATTCATGTGGTGGGATTATTTCTTCAGAAGGTACCGACACATTCACATGTTTTTCCTCAACAACTATAGGGTATTCAATAACCGGTGTTTCTTTCTTCGCTTCCGGTATTTCAATTACTTCTTCTTCGACTTCTTCATGTTTTTCTTCAACAACTTCTTGAACAACGTTTTTTCCTTTTAATTCAAATGTCGCAATCAAGTGTAATGATAAAAGTGATAAACCGGGAACAACTGCACCGCTCATAACCGCTAACCAAAATTTGTGGATTTCATTTGCCCATTGATTTCCTTCACCTAATACAATATTCATAAATGTAACCCAAGTTACGAATAATTGACCGCTCTCGTCAATATAATTGAATGAAAAGAATATGTTACCTAACATTTGGTAAATAGTAACAAATATAAATGTCAATACTATTGAAAATGTTAGTTTTCCTGTTAGTAGTGCTATTAGTGTGGTTGCTGCTGCTACTTCTAAAGCAACGCTCATTGCTATTGCAAATATACTTGGGTTGCTAATGGCAAACCATTCTATACAGTGAAAAATACTTATTATAATTGCAAAACAGATGGGTAGAGAATATACTGACTTTAAAATAGTTTCTCGGTTTCTACCAAACCAATTTCTTAAACCCCTCATGGCGATAATTGTCTTAATTGCAATTCTAAATCCCTAACCCTATCAGAATAATATCTGGAACGTTCTGTTGGAGAGGTCTTTGTGCGAGCAATATCGTTAAAATCGATCATAATTGCTTCTGATATGGTATATTGCATTATTCTCAAATATAATTGTAATTCGTCTTTGTTTACAAATTCATGTTTCAAACTATCTAACTGTTTTATCAGTTCTTCGTTTTGTAAAGTCAATACTTGGTTTTGTTTGATCAATTCCTTATTGTTTCGTTGCTGACTACATGTATTCATGAAGATAAGAAAGAAAATGATTAACACAATCCAAAAATAATTATCTGCTAAAAATTCTTTAATGTTGTTCATCTTTTTTATAATTTTAATTTGTCTATAAATACTAAAAAAATTTTTTTCTTAAAAATTAAGATTTTTCATTGAAAAATCGTGATATTCCTTGTTTATTTCAATACCGATATATCCCCTTTTCAATTTTTTTGCAACTTTACAAGTTGTTCCAATTCCACTGAAAGGATCCAAAATAATATCACCTACCATTGAATAATATTTTATTACCATTTCAGCAAGTTCTTCCGGAAATATTGCAGGATGTTGTTTTGAACTTTTAGGGTGTATTTTCCATATAGAAGATGTTTCATAACCATATTTTATCTTACTTTCTTCTATTGTATCATCAGAATATTTTCGTAAATTCCAATCTATCAATTTATCAGTTCGTTTACGAAAAACCAATATATATTCATGTACAATATTTGGTTTGTATGATATTGGTTTTCTGTGTTGGTAAAATTGTGCATTTCGATTTTTTACTGAACTTTCCGGTTTCTCCCATATAATATCTTCAATAAAATCCCAACCATCTCTTGTCAACATATACGTTAAATCAAATGGTATTGGATGTCGTTTTGATTGGTGTTGTCTGCTGATTCTTGGTTCTATAACCGGTGATACGTTTATCACAAGAAACCTACCTTCTTTTGTGACTCTCTGTACTTCTTTAAATATTCTACACATTGTTGATAGATAAATATCATAACTATCATATTGGGAATACTCCCTGGCATTATAATACGGTGGACTACAAAACGTCAAATCTACTACATCAGGTTTTAGTGTTCGTAGTATCTGTTCGCTATCACCAAGATACAATCTTCCATCAACTATTTCCATCTCTATCAGGTGTTAATTGGAATGGTGCCCACCACTCACCTTGTATTATAGATACATTTGTAAATGGTACATATTCCGTTGTGTTAAATTTATCGTAAACCCATTGTGATGTTTCTGCTATATTTTTATTTGAGATTGCATCCGCAATAGTATATAAACTTATTTTATTATATACCTCTGATGGTAAATATCTGTGTAGTGGAATATAATATCCAACACAACTATCAAATTCAACCGCCAATTCAGATTTATTTTGTATAAGATACATATAATACCAATCCTCGTCAGTTGTTACTCCACCAACCAAATATTTTATTTCATTATTTGCAATAACATATGTGGCAATATCTCTATCAACATTAATAATAATATCTTTCAGTGTTGCGTTTTCTGGTGCATCAATATTATCTAATTTACTTTTGATACTTTCTTTAATTTGTGATAAACGTATTTCGTAAAATTCATCAAGTGTAATTAGTTTATGTTCAATAAAGTCTTCATCTGGAACATATCTAATAACCTCGTCAATAATATCAGTAACATCTTCATAATTCTTGAATTGTGAAAATTGATGTAAATACACCATATATTTTGGTCCCCGTCTTAATAGCGCAGGTAAAAAAACACTTTTTTTCCCTATTGTAATAACACAATTATCCTCATCCAATAGGTTTATAAAATCCAACAATATTTGTTGGCGATTGCTTTCCTCTAAATCTGACATAATGTAACATCTTTTTTTTTATTTTATTTGTATGTATTTATCTTCACTTTCTTGTTCTATGTTTTTGTTTTTAATATTGGTTAGAATGTGTTGAATTCCTAAATAACTAACCCAAATAACAACCGCTAATAATATCCACTTAATATTTGTAATAATAATGTATAATATTGCACATATTATTAGTAGAGTTATCGCAAGACAACCGCCAACCAAATTTTTCATTTTTCTATTTCTTGGGATTAATTCAGATAACCGTATATCACCAAATTTTCTATTCTTACTCCAAAACATACAGAAACATATTTTTTAAAATATACAAGTTATTATGAAAAGAACAAAAAACTCTATTTATATGAAATCGAAATTGAATGGGAAACCTGAATATAAGTAGAACCGAAAAAAATCATTTAGATAAATGGATACTTGTAGGTAGACGTTATTACGATTTCTTTCTTCATCCTGATGCAATGGCGGCAAGAAATGAGGAGGTGTGTTTTACTGCTACTATAGATCCAAGTATATCAGAAATAAATGAAAATGGTACTATTTTTAGTGTAGATACTTGGGAAGAAGCGTTGAATACTGGAATAGAATTAAAGGATTGGGGGTTGTGTTCTGTTGATAACGGAGCAACCATGATAGATTGGTGTATAGATAGTCTTGAAGATGTGTTCAGAAATACTATTTTGACGATTCCGAAAGAAGAAAAAAGGTTTTTCATGAATCTTATAAATGGTAACTATTATTGTGATCCTCCGGTAGATTATACTTTAGTATATGAAGAAATTGATAATAGGATGGTTATTAACGCACAGGGTGGTGGGTTGCAAGGTTTTTGGAAATTACAATTACCAAAATATGTTGGTGAATACGAAACCCTTCCAACACGACCTAAAAAATGTGTTTCTTATGAGTTTTTAATTAAACCTGAAAACATAATTAAAGAAAATACTATGTCCTACTATTATCCAGATAATTTTGGAATATTTTTTTGTAAGGGTATCCGAAGTGAAAATAAATGGTGGTATTACACAAATAAACTAAACATAGAAAATCTTGAAAATATAAAAAAAAGTTTGGAAAAAAGTGAAGAAGAAAATCGGTTTCTTTACACTAACATTGAAGGGGTTTATTTAATAGATTTATTAAATGTGGATGATTTACGAAAACCGAAAAGTGTTTTTGAAAATTATATCAACAATGAGGGACAAGCGTTAAACGTTCCTAACGTAGTTGAGTTACAAACCGACAATAAGTTTTTGTATATGAATAGAACGGTTTGCGGTTACAAAGTAGATTGTTGTGGAGATAATAGTGATATCCCAGAAGAAATAATATTTTCATATCAGAAGAAAAACCCAAGACTTAACTATTTTACATTGTTCAATAGAACTAGGGATAAGTTTGGTAATCCGGCTGGTCTAACCGTATCACAATTACATCCGGTGAGTGGTATCAATTGTTGTAGTTATGGTTTTTATGAAATATGGAAAAAATATCAGTGTGATCCTATTCTTATGTATAATCATGGTGATAAACCATTACAGAAACTTCCACTCGGATTTGAAAATATTGATATATACGATAACGAAATAAACATATATAAGGATACATATAATAATATAATAGCATTCAGAATAACACCAGAGGGGGCAATAGGTTATAGAATTATCACACAAAATTGTGATGAGGATGCCAAAGAAAATCCAATTAAAATTATAGAAGAATATTCGTTTGATAATATTATAAAATTCGGAGAATGGAATAATATTATTATACAAATATGTTACGGTACATATATTGACGACCCAAGATGTTCAAGTATTGGTCCAAGAGATGGAAGAATATCATTTTATGTTAATGGGAGATTGAAGTTTGTAAGTCAAGTAATAAAAGAACCAATGTTTCGTGAATTAGATGAACATTGGTCAAAACAGGAAGGTGTACCATTTAATATAAGTTTAATGATTGGAACACAGGGGTTGTTTGAAACTATTTTATCTGATAATCTAGAAGATTATGACCGTTACACATTTCCTATAGAAAAACATTTTGTAGGTAATATTTGTGGTTTACTTGCTTACTTTAAAATGAGTGAATGTAAATTACCATATAGTTATATTAGATCAAAAAGTGTGTATTCAAATAAATTCAATCTAATATAAAATATATTTCAAAAAAAGTAACTATTTATTATTAAAATAAGAAAATAAAATTTTCAAATATGACTGAAAATAATCCAATATTAGATGCCATGACGATAAGAGAATCCGTTAAAAAAAATACTGATGATGCTCTTAAAAAAATTATGGAACAACAAATTAAGGAAGAAATGAAACGTATCATAAAGGAAGATGATTCTGAATATGAAGAGGAAGAAGTAAATCTTCAAGCAGACGCTCCCGAAGTACCAGAAGTTGAAGACGAGGAAGGGGTTGATGTTGGTGATGAAGAAATCATTGACGATGTACCTGAAGAAGAACAAGAACTTGACGGAATGGAGGAGTATGAAGTTGACGACGATACTTATGACGTTAGCCAAGATGATGAGGCTGCCATTAAAATATTCAAAAATATGACGGATTCTGATCAAATTGTAGTTACCAAACAAGGTAGTACAATAGAAATATCGGATCAAGAAACTGGTAGTGATTATATTATTGACTTAAACGAGGAAGAAGATATGCTTGGTGAATCCGCATGTATTAGTCCATCAAAACCTGAAATGAAGGGTAAATTGGGTGGAAATTCCAAATCTAAATTAACTGTTCCTGTTCAAACACCCAGTAAAACAGGTACTCTTGGTGCCGGAACTGGTAGTAGAATGAGTGGAAAGGGTGCTGGTGAAGGTACACCTTTTGATGGTACTCCGAAAGATAGTGAATTTGGTACAACAGGAAACCCGCTTGGTAAAAACAGAAATGGTGATAATTCGCCTTTTAAACAAAATCCTAAAATAAAGGAATTTGGTGTAGCGGGTTGTAAAACCAAGGCTGCCGATAGTACGCCTTTTAAAAAGAAAGTTAACGAAAATGAAGAAGGTGTGGAAGAAATTACCGAAGGTGAGGTTGATGAAGCTTTGGTAAGAACACATCGTAGTTTGAGAAATATTGGTAAGAAATCTAAAAACCAAATTAAGGTTCCTGTTGATCAGGGTAGGGTACCGGCAGTTCGTGATGGTGCTCAATTGAAAACGGAAAACAAAGAACTTATTGCAAGAGTAAACAAGATAATTGAAGAAAATATCATTCTTAAAGAAACTGTAAAACAGTTGAGGGAGTGTGCGCAAAACTTCTATGTTGCAACACAAGAAACCGTTTTAACTAACCAAAAATTGGGGAAAGCAATCCAACTATTTTCTGAACATTCGACAACGCTCGATGAAAAGAAAAACATTATCGAAAGATTTGAAGGTTATAAAACATCGGAAGATATACAAGCACTTTATGAAACAATTAATAAAGAGTTGAGATCAAGGAAACCTATTATCGAAAGCGTAGATACCGCTTTTAGTAATATCATTACCGAGATTAAACTCACAGATCAACCGTCTATCGTTAATGAGGATGTTAAAAAGATTCTTGGTTTAATGAGGCGTATCTGTTAAAAACAAAAGAAACAAAAAACAAAATAAATAATAAAAAACTTATAAAAATGATTAATAATTTTTTAGAAAGTGGTCTGGTTGGTAATATTGCATGGAACCAGGTCTCTGAACAAAGGAAAAAGATATCTGAAACTTGGGAAAAACTTGGTTTTACCGAAAACTTGCAAGGTGTTTTGAAAGAAAATATTTCGATGTTGTATGAAAATACAGCTCGTGCTCTTATTCACGAAGCAACAGATGCTACAAACTCCGGTTCTTTCGTAACCGTTGTATTTCCGCTTATTAGACGTGTATTCAGCAAATTACTTGCTAATGACATCGTTTCTATTCAGGCGTTGAATTTACCTATTGGTAAATTGTTCTATATTAAACCCGTTACCTCTGAAAGAGAATGGGAAAACCTCGATGGTGATGGTAATGTATTATCCGGTAGCAACGCAAAACATACTGGTTTAATGGGTTACAATAGACATGATCGTAATTTTCAAAATCCGGGCAAAGCAGTTTTTGATCCTCTAACCAATACGTTTAGTGGACAAAAACAAGGTTTATACAACAACCGTTTTTATCTTCCTGATGAAGTTATCACAGGTACACCAAGTAACGAAAAACCGATACCAACTTGGCAAACTCTCGACGCTGATAACACTTTTCCTGCTGATCCTACAAATCTTGATGATCGTAACAAACCAGTCGTAACTCGTTATATGCAGACTTCTCTGTATGATTTGTTCTATGACGAATTCTTGTATGACCACTCAAAAGGACGTGCTTGGGTTAAAATTTCCGATATGGTAGAAGTTGTTCAATTGAATAACAAAAGAACTTTTGATCTTCTTGCTCCCGGTGCTGATTTTATTGAATCTCGTGAAGATGGTTCAATCCGAAACGCTATTTTGAAAATCAAAGGTTTTAACAACTACAACGCAGGTCTGTTAATTGGTCCTGACGGAGACGAAATGGATACCGAAACTTTCCTTGCTTCGTTGAAAGTAATTACTAAAAACGCTATTGCTGATACCAGTGCTAGTGGTTATTCGGAATTTAAAGAAAATGAAAATCTTCCTATCAGGTTGTTGCCACAAAAGTATGGTAAAGCTATCGTAGAAAGAGATAATTTCTGCGGTGCTGACGGTACAATGTATGTTGAAGTAGACTTCAAAAAACCTACCGTTAATCATGGTATAACCGTTGATGGTTATATTGGTATTGACCCGGCTAATAAAGTTGGTGATGTTGAATTCTACGTATGTTGGATACAATATGATAGTCTTGAACTTGAAACCGAAATCGGTGAAGTATCTTTCCAAATTGACAGTGTTACCATTGCAGTTGAAGAACGTAAATTGAGAAGCACATGGTCGCCTGAACAGGCACAAGACGTTGCTGCTTTCCATAACATTGACGCAGAAGCAGAACTTACCAGCCTTTTGGCACAACAAGTTTCTGTTGAAATTGACCGTGAAATTCTCCGCGACCTTAAAACCGCTGCTCCTTGGCAACTGAGCTGGGACTTCAACGGTTGGAGACGTACTGCTACAACAAGTACTAACTACACACAGAAGGATTGGAATCAGGAACTGATTACGAAAATTAATCAAATTTCCGCACAGATTAACAAGACTTGTTTAATGGGTGGTGCTAACTTCATCGTTGTTTCTCCGGAAATCAGTGCAGTTTTCGATAACCTTGAATACTTCCACGCTACTAACGCCGCTCCTGGTGAAGAGGAATACTCTTTGGGTATGGAAAAAGTTGGTAATTTGAGTGGTCGTTATCAAGTGTATGTAGACCCTTATTCACGCCATTGGACGCTTTTGGTTGGACACAAAGGAAAAAGTATGTTGGACACAGGTTACATATATGCTCCGTATGTGCCTCTGCAGCTGACACCAACTCTATTTAATCCGTTTAACGCTGCGCCTGTAAAATTTATAATGACGCGCTACGCAAAGAAAGTTGTTAATAACAAATTCTATGGATTGGTAAAGGTTCATGGTTTAACTACTTGGGATACCAACGAATTGAGATAAACTCTCTAACTACTAACTAAAAAAGGGTCTTGGTTGACAAGACCCTTTTTTTATTATTATTAATTTTAGGTTTAAAACCCACGCCTTTCAGGTTGGATATACTTTATTGTTATATTCATACACAACATTTCCGTTGTCGTACATTTCTACAAATCCCTCCAACTTCATTATCTCACGATTATCCATACCCTTCGGATATTTTACCAAATCATCATCACCTATAAATCGACTGGCACCTTTGAATCGTAAAGAGTTGTTGGTTATTGTTCTCCCCGTTTTCAAATGAATCCAATAACCAGCAGGTTTATTATATTTTACAAATTTGAAATCATCAAGATGTATGTTGTCGCCGCCAAGATTCAAATTCAAATAACAAATACAACTCGTTGGGTTATACGTGGTTTTGAAATAATTCCACATTTTGGATACACCACCCTGAATAGTTATGTTCGGTTTGAAACATAACCGGACTAATTCCCATTCATATTTCTTGTTGAAACGCGGTTGCCCGAATGTCATTACACCAACTAATTCATTTTCATAAAATAAAGCAATACAATACTTCTGTCCATTTGATTTGTTTTGAATGTGGTGTTCATCTAAAAACAGGTTACACTCTTTCTGTGGTATTTCTTTTATTTCACATTTTCTTGCGCCAATTTTTATTTTGTTTTTACCTATTTTTGAACGGATTATGTTTAACATCTTTGTTTCGGATATATTATCATATATTGAAATCAATGTATATCCATTATCTTTTGCTAATTTCCATTTATTAAAATGATAATCAGGTGTAATTGGAACATTTTCTGTTGTAAACCCTCTTATGAATCCGTAACCATACGTTGAGTTATGTGTAAATGTTGGATTTATTTCTATTAAAAGATTTTCTATTTTTAAATCATATGAAAAATTATTAATACGAAATTCTTCTTCACATTTAATATTAAAATGTTTTTTTATTAAATTCAGCCATTTCAAATTTATCTTGGAGGTTACATTTGACGCTTTTTGGTACTTTTCTGTTAAACAATAATGTGGTACACCGTATCTTTCAAGATTGGTTTGTATACGTTTTTCTTGAAATTCTGGTACTAATAGAACATGTTTTTCTCCATACCTTTCAAGATTAGTTTGTTGCATTTTTTTAACAACATCTTTATTTTTAACAGGATTTGGTACACCATATTTTTTAAGATTAGTTTCTTTTATTTTTTCTTTAATTTCTGTTGATTGAAATGGGTTTTCACATCCGAATTTTTTAATAAAAGTTTGTACGTTTTTTTTCTTTATTACGTCTATTATTTCCGGAACTTGAAAAGGGTTTTTGTATCCATACCTTTCAATATAACTTTTTTCTTTTTTGTTCTTTATATCTTCTGATTTTGATACATGTGAAACCCCATATTTTTTGATATTGGTTTCTATTGTTTTTATTTTAAAAGAACATTTACTACAAAAACATGTTTTTTGTAATTCTAACGCACTGATTGTTTTTTCTATAATTTTACCACATTCTTGGCATTTACAAGGTAATTTACTTCTTTTATTAACATAGTTATTCCAATCCAAAACATATGGAAATTCTTCTTTATTTATAATATGTGTTTTTGTTTTTGTTGCATTTACTATACCACATTTACGACAAAAACAAGTGTTTTTCCTATCTAATAAATCAATTGGTTTATATGTTGTATTTCCACACCCATCACATTTACATGGAAGTTTTGTTGAAATTGTTTGATAACCGTTCCATTCTAAAACCATTGGGTAATCTTCTTTGTTAATAATTCTCTTTCCGTGTTTCTCTATTTTATTTTTCACTTTCTTATTTTGAACAGTTTCTGATTGAGATGGATTTTCAACCCCATACTTTTCTTTCATAGTATTTTTGAAATCTTCTGATTGATAATAATTTTCAACGCCGTATATTTTAGTATTTGTTTGTTTTCTCTTTGTTGAAGTGCAATTTTCACAAACACTACCACTATTGCTTCTTCTTTTACATCTATCTATCATGTAAATACTTCTATTAAAAGAATTACCACAAATATCACATTTACATGGTAGTGGTGTTTGGGTGTTTTCGTAACCACTCCAATCTAAAACCATTGGGTAATCCTCATGTTTTGGTTCCCTTGTTCTATTTTTACCACCGTTTTTATGACCACATTCACGACAAAAACAAGTTTTCCTATAATCCAAATCATTAATACTTCTAAAAATAACTTCATCACAAGTTTCACATTTGCACGGTAACTTGCTTTTTGTATTTTTAAAATTACTCCAATCTAATACCATTGGATAATCTTCGTGATTTATTTCTTTCTTTTTAAGCATATACCCTAATAAAATTACAATAAAATTTCATGATCATTCCAACATTTTTTGATTTTTCCATATATAACAATATCTCCCCCCATCATATATCCTGAATACCTTTCCATCATCGTATAATTGCTTCATCTCTTTATATATTTTTGGTTGCCTTTTTTTGAATATCAAACCACTTTTGTACACCCAATCATATCTAGATGGATTTATATGTTTTAATTCAAATCCCATTATTTCATATGATTTACCCGTAAATTTTGACCTATCTACGTATGCCACAACGCTTTTAGGGTTATATTTTCTTATGAAATATTTGAATACTTTTGATTTACCACCAATAACAGAATACCCTTCTTTACACACCTCTCTTTTTACTTCCCATTCTGCCGCAGGGGTTTGTGTAAAAATGTTTTTTGAAATTTTATTCAATAACATTACTAATACCAATTCTGATTTATGAAAAAGACCGATATAATTACTAGCAGTAACCGATTTTTGTTGATGGTATTCTAACAATGGTTTAGCGGTTTTAAGATCTATTTCCTGAATTGTGCAATCTCGTGCAAACACTTTGTGCTCACATAACCCCAACTGCGCTTTTATATATGATTTTATTTGTTCTCGATTATTCAACCATTCGTAATCCCATACATATATAAGTCTAATATCATTATTCTGACAAACTGTAATTTTATCATAATGATAATTTTTATGTTTAGCAATATCATTATGATAATATGTTCCATTATATTCAAATGCTATTTGTTTTGAAGGTATCAAAATATCTATTTCTATACCAGAAACTTTTTTATTTTCTACAATATCAAAACCACAAGATATGATAAAATTTTTCAATTCATTTTCTCCGGTTGAAGTTGATTGTTGGCATCTTCGACACATTCTACTACCTCTTCTATCAAACATATTATTAATAGCGGTTTCAAAAAATTCACCACATTCTACACATTTAATTTCTATATTTGTAGTACGTCTTTTTTCATAAACAAATGGTTTAAAAATTACACCAATATGTTTAAGTCTTTTTTCAATCTCTTCTTGTGATAAATTTTGGTTTTGACTTATTTTTTTAATACCACACGATTTACATAATGTATGTCCGTTAATTATTTCAATAAACTTGTTTTGTTTTAATTTACCACATCCGGTGCATTTATATTCTATAATAGTTTCATTATTTTGATAAACAAATTGGTTGAAAATAATAGATTTCTTCAACAGTTCTTGTTCTGCTTCATTTTGTGTTCTCTTTTTTTTACCGGCACATGCTTTGCATTTAGAATGTCCATTCAAAACATGTACTATCTGACTTTCTTTAATATTGTTACATATTGGGCAGTAATATGATATTTTTTGATGCATCTCAACATATGTAAATGGTAGGAAAACAACGTGTTCTTTCAACAGGTTTTCTATTTCTTCTTGAGAGTATTTAATATTTCTTCTTTTTAACATATGTTAAAAATAATTATAATAAAATTTTCTGATCATCCCAATGCTCTTTGATACAACATTTCAATAGCATTCAAAGCACATTTTTTCATTTCGTCACCGACATATTCTGGGTTATTAACCCATTCATCTGTAATTTTATCTTTAATTTGATATTGTTGTATTTTTCTACTACCTATTCCGGCGAAGTTTTTATGTAATGTTGGAATATCATCTCGGAATAATTCAAATCCATGTTTTTCATCAACATAAACATACCATGTATTATATGTCCAATCGAATACATAAATCAATTTTTTAAGTTGTTTTGCGTATTCAATAGCGTAACGTGTACCACCTTTAACACTTTTGAAGTCTGGTGTTAATTCAACAACGGCGTATATTGCCTGTGAATTTTTAACCTGATAATAATTCCTTGCTTTCAAGTCATCCGCAAAGCTTCTTTTGAATTTTTTCTTTTTCTTACCTTCAAGACATTCATACATGAATTTATAACATTCATCCATTTCGGGAGAAGATAAAATATGTGGTGTAATACGAATATCTTTTAACTGTTTTGGTAGATTCTTGTTTTCTTCTGGTCTGTAATGATGTTGTCTGTCCGGTGTTATTCCATATTTAACACCATACCAACCAAATGCTGTGTCTGCGCCATAAGCACCACCAGAGTGAAGAACATGATTTTTCAATTTGTTTTCCATTTTATTAAAATTTTATTTAAAAAAGGGCGAACCCATATTTGATGGTGTACGCCCTTCCTACGTTCAAAAATGCTAACTATTTTAGAAAGGAAGATCTTCATCCTGCACATAAACAGGTGGTGCCGGTGCATGTGCTGGTGTATTTGTTGATCCGGTTGCACGACTGTTGCTTGTTGTTTTCGCTTCTTGTGGCGGTGTTGGCGTGTTTACACCATTTTGCCCATCATTTCTTGGACATAATTCCAGATTTTCGATTACAATAACCGTAGCACTTTGTTTTGCTCCGTCTTTTTCCCATTCACGAGTTCTGATTTTACCATCGATCATAACAAATGAACCTTTTTTCACATATTTTTCGATAACACCTGCAATTCCGCTGCGCGATGTTTCGACACGAATCCAGTCTGTTCTTTCGGGAACTTCTGTACCATCTTGTCTTTTGTATCCGCGTTCTGTTACTGCCATACTGAATTGTGCAGATTTACCGCCACCATCAAAATCTGTTATACGTGGGTCGTTACCAAGACGACCGCTTACAATTACTCTGTTAATCATGATTACTTTTATTTAATATATTAATTTTACTTTATTTCTATTATAAACTTACACTTTTTTTAGTGGAGTTAAAAATCGACAAAGATTTTTTTCATAATAAAACACCAAATCATCATCACGTATTTCTTTACCAGATATTAACTTAAAAACCTGTGGGAAATACGTTAAAGGACAAGATTTAATTTTTCCAACAATATTTGTTTCCGGTGTTAAAAAATCCATTTTTTCGTAAACACTAATAGTATTTCCAAAAGATGTTTCAAATTCATGGTAATTCAATCGGTAAAGTTGAGAATCTACATTGATTTTTCCTAACAAACATCTTTCTGCAATGTAACCACAAAAATTTGATACGATTTTTTCACCCACTGATAATCCCCCAACTTCAAATATCAATTCATCAACTTGTTTTGAATGTATCTTAATATTACCATTATCAAATTCACTACTATTATAAATTTCGTTAAAAATTTGATAAAGAATATAATTTTGAATGGTTACATTTCTTGACATGTTCAATTTACCAAATATGATTTGTCTGGTATATTTACTATTTTCAAAATATGGTAATAGTGGGTGCATATTACCTAAATGGTATTTTAAAAACTCTTTATAATTGTTTGTGTTGTTCACCAATGTTGGATCATGATATTTTAACGCTTGAAAATTTGCATGTTTCAAATCTACCGAAAGAAAGTATTTTCCATGATTGGTTTTTGTGTAAACAGATGTTTTTGGAATATTATTAAAAATAGCATTTGACGGAACAACATATCCGCTCATTGCTTTTGATGTGAAATCTTGATATGCTTCAGATTTCTCTATACTAGTTATCATTTTATCCCTACATTGGTAATAATCATCTAAAAACTGATTTTCATCACCATTGTAATATGTGTCAATTAATGACAATAACCATAACCATTTTTTATAAGAATCATTATATTCATCATATAATTTCAACTGATATTCAAAATACGGATAATCCAATACACTGATAGGTAGATTGAAGTCATTTACAAAACGGTTTTTTAATTTGATGTTTGTACTCATTTGTCGACTATTTTGATTTTTGGTAAAAAAGAAAATGTGATTATATATTTAAAAATTTCTTTTATCAATATACATATATTTTTTGTAACCACAACCCTGTATTCCCATTTAAGTTTTCTTATTTCTTTTCTTATACTATCGGTTATTTTGTGTTCCCCATTTTTATACCTATCATAACGAAAAATTTTCCATTCAATCCAATATTCCCACCAATCTTCACATGTCCATAAAAAATCTGGTGCAAAAGCTGCTAAAGGAATTTTAATAAATATAAAAAATATCATGTAGAATAATGTACCAAAAGCAAATAATGTCATTAATAATGCTACAACCGTTCCAATTGGACCGACTTCTTCTAAACCTAATTGTTCAATCATATGTAAAATGTTAAGATATATACATTACCGCACTTGTTTTTGATATTTCATTTATGAAGTATGTGTTATAGGTGTAAAGCGGAGATAACATAATAATATCATATTTATTTGTTTTTTAATTAATTATTATTGTGTGATTATAAACAGTCTCCATCCACTGTGTTTTGTATTCTACTTTATCCGGTTGAATTTCGTAGGATATTAGTTTAGGTTTTTCACTATTACATTTTATTTTTTGGATGTATCCTATGACACAACATATTGAATCGCTTGAATCATAGTTTATCTTTTTTATTTCACCTTTTTTATCATATAAAACATTTATATCCGGATATTTTTCTATTATCATATCGAATATAACATCTTTTTTGGCAACCCCAAAAGGAAATTCTCCGAATAGTGGTATTGTTCCATCCTTCAACGATTTTTTAATTTCCTTTATATTTCGTTTTTCACCCTTTTTGTTATATACATTCACAGCACACAGAGAAGGAAAGGCGTACATTCTTGCGTCATAGGAGGAAATTTCCTCACAAATAATATTCAATGTATTATAAATAACATGTGTAATTATACCACTAAATCTCATAAGGGTTCCAACAGTATTTATGTTGTTAGACCCAAAAAGTGGTTGTTCAATAACAACTTTAGTAATACTATTATCATATGTCATTTTAATAATAGTTTCGTATTGTTTTAGTTTTTCCTCAAAAATTTTACTTTTTGTTAAAAGAGATTCTAACCCCTTTAATTTTTTGGTTTCTTTGTTATTTAATTCAAGACTTTCGGATAATATAACATCCAAAATATCGTTTTCATGTTTGAATAATGACATTCCAATTACAGAGGTAGAAATATCTAATCCTAATAGGTATTCGATTTTATTTTCCATTTTATTATGTTTGTTTATGGATAATATAATGGAATCTGGGATTAAATCAAGTCTTGCTTTTTTCTTCTTTGATAATTGTATCAATCACAAGTGTTTTCTTTATAACTTTGTTGTAAACGTATTCGGTATATGTGTTGTTGAATATTTGTATGTAAGTGTATACGTGTTTATCTTGTGAAATTCTGAAATTTCTATCCATAAACTGTATTAAGTTTCCGGGTACAAAATCAAATGAATTTAAAATTAAAACATTGGATGCTACAAGAGTAATTCCTACTCCCGCCGCTAACACATTGCCGGCGAACACTTTACAATCCGGTTTGTTTGTAAAATCTTCTTGTGCTTTATCTTTTTGTTTTGCTGTCATTCCACCATGATATGTAACACATTTATCACCGAAATACTCTTTTAGTTCCGACAATTCATCATTATAGCAACACCCTATTATTACCTTACTACCACTTTCTAACCAACTTTCACATAATTCTATGGTATGAGAAATCATCTGTTTTGCTAAATACTGACGATATAGTGTTCCGCTAACCAGATCTTTGTATAATTCATCAACATTTATTCCTTCATCTTCTTTTGCTTTAACATATTCTGACCAGAGTTTATCATACTCTTTTCTTTGTGTTGGTGTTAAATCGTAGAAACGTTCCATTATGGTACGTTCTGGTAATCCGGGTATTTCTCTCTTCAACCTTCGTAAATAAAGGTGTTTACATTTTTCATATAATTCTTCTCCGTTTGTGTCGGCGTTTGGTTTTAATATTTCTCTACCAGTTTTTAATCGCATTTTTTTTGCGCCACAATATCTTGTATAATAATAATTATAATCTTTTGATAATTCTGATCCTATTAATCCTAATATGTTAAAGAAATTGATATGACTATTTGAAATAGGTGTACCACTAAGAGCATATATATTTTCAACTCCACTTCTACTCAAATAATCACGAATTGCTTTATATCTGGCGGCACTTGTATTTGAGAATTTATGACATTCATCTATGATAACTAAATCAAAATTTGATTGAATAAGAGGATTTTGTTCGTTTAATTCTTCTATTTTTTGTTTGTTTCTTGATTTAACCTTTTTTGGTTTACCTGTATATTCATCTATAATGGTATCATAGGCAACGGAATGAAGAACATTATTTAAAATGTCCGGATTCGCTATTACATATTTTTTAGTTAAATCCCATTTTTCTCTATCTTTGCCTTGTACAATTTCAACATCGGTTATTCCGAAAAACCCCAATTCTTTTTTCCAAGTTGATTTTACAGATGCGGGACATATTATTAAAATTTTATTAAAACTACCATTTATTGATGCTGCTATACTACTGATTGTTTTACCCAAACCCATTTCGTCTGCCAAAATACATTTCTTATTTGCATTGAGAAATTTGATGGCATCTATTTGGTGTTCCAATATTTTTCTACCACTTTCTTCCAACATTTTATTGAGATTTTCTACATCAACAAAATGATTTTTCCAATCAATTTCAACCATAACATCCAAAATATTCTTCTTTGGAATGAACAATGAAACCCATTTTTCTTGGTTCTGTGACCATTTACACCAACAATGATATATGTAGTCAGTTTCACCGGAAAGTGTCTTAATCTTCAATTTAGAAGGTATGAATGATATTTTATACTTGTATTGTAATTCTTTTCCATAATGTTCTGCAATTTTTATTACTCTATCAATTATGATGGGTTCTGTTCTCATGTAATTCATAAGAACATATTGTAATTCAAAATCACTTAAATTATTTTTTGTTTTGAGATAATTTATGTGAGAATTACGTCCTTCGTAATCTTTTAAAATAATAATTGCTTCGTTTCTTTTCTTAGTAGTCATCCCTTCTTCCTAACGGTTTTTTGAATCGCATCCAGAACTCGTCACCGCATTTCTGACACTGCATGTTACGACAATTATTATTACAAGCAATGTGGTGTATTACACCACCACATTTTTTACATATTCCTTTGTTGTACATTATTGTTTCAGAAGCGTATATTAAACCTAATATTCCTAATGCTATTACAATAACAAATATGATAAAATATCCAAACATAACTTAACATTTTGTAGTTAAAAATACAATAAGGTTTTCTAAATTCAAAACAATTCTATTTATATGAAAAGTGTAAAAAACACATGCCTATAATAGATAATAAAGATACTATAAAATCTTATTTTATTGCCGGGGCAATCCCGTCAGAAAGTAATTATGTTAATTTAATAGATTCTACTCATATAGTACATGATACAGATGTTGATGGTAATAGTACTGGTATTGTAATTGAACCAAGAAATAGTGGTATTAACAGGGTTATAAAACTTGAAACCAAAGTTATAAATGATTTAATAAAAGCGCAATTAGGTAGTACTAGTGTTGCACATAATAGAACAATTACTATAAACCAATCGTTTAAAGAAACCGATGAGTTTGGAGACCCTATACCTTCTATTCAAACATTTACTCTTAATCAAAATGAAGATAAAACAATTAATATAGTTATTCCAAATGGAACAATAAAGGTTGTTGAAAATAACAGTGGCGAAGTACAGCAACAAATTAAAAAAACTGATAATCTTGAAGATGAAATCATATTATCTAAAATAGCATTTTCAGGTGATTGGAATGATGTTCAAAATAAACCTACCATTCCTGATGCAGATTCTTTTTCACAAGTAAACGCTGATTGGGCGGAAGATGAACCGACTAGTGTTTCATTCATTAGAAATAAACCGAATTTTGCTGATGGGGAACTATTTGTAATGCAAAACGGTAGTAATGTAAAATCATATTTTATAGACAGTGGTGGTGTTAAACATGATTATGTTTTTAGACCTGACACCACATTTAAAACGTATTATGAAATTGAGGCAGTTGATTGGGAGGTAGCAGAAAATGCTCCTGGAGGAATAAAGAATAAACCGCTTCTCGCTAAAGTGTCTTATACAGGAAATTACAATGATTTATTTTATAAACCTGGTGCAGCAAATAATCCCCCTATAATAATATATAAAAATAAAACAAAGGGGTTTGATTCAATTTTAAAAGAAGGTGATGAGGGTAGCGGCGCAACTGCAACTGCAACAACAAAAATTAGTGTTACTCAAGTTCAAATTATGGATGGTGGTTCTGGTTATGTATCTAGTTCCCCACCAAACGTTGTTTTTTCATCTCCAATAGCGGAAGGTGGTATATTAGCAACCGGCACTGCAAATGTTTCTCATACAGGAAGTGTAACAAGTATTATAAATATAAATTCAAATGTAAATTGTGGTTATTCATTTGCAACACCACCTACTATTACAATTGATCCGCCAGCAGAAGGTGGAAGCAGAGCAACAGGTTTTGCAATCCTTGAAGCATGTTTGGATACAATAACCGTTGTTAACGGAGGAAGTGGTTATAACCCATTAAAACCACCTAAAATTACTGTTGTTGGAGGAAATAATGCAGTTGTAACCCCGATTATAAGCGATGGTGGACAAATATCCGGTTTTACTATAACAGAAAGAGGGGAAAATTTTACTGGGGATGTTAGTATAATTATAGGACCTGCACCAATAATATTCACATTAAATCAACCTAATAAAGAAGAATATGATTTGGAGATGGCATTGGTCGGATTAACAGGTGATTTTGATGATTTAGATAATAAACCAACTATTGGTGATGGTGCATTTGTTATTACTTTAAATAATAATGAATTAATCGAAGAAGAAAATCGTTTTAATGCAAATTCAGTGCAACCTGTTTTTCTTAATATTAACGCTGCAACTAATATTACAATAGATGGTGATGTTTATAGTGATTACAATATTCCGGTTGATGAACAGGGTTATTTCCATATTAATACTTATTTAATGGATGTGGATATAACAAGGGGTCCAGATGATTTGGTAGAATATGTATATAATGGAAGTGATTTAATATTTGATGTTCTACATGGATATGATGAAACTCTTGATGAGAACGTGCAATCGTTTAAGGTTGATAATAAAGGTAGAGTTATTTCGTACAAAAGTAGGAAGTATAAAGTGAAACTCCCAAATGTTATTGTTTCAAATACGGGAGATATTATTGGTGAGAGTGGTGTTGAAAATGGTGGTAATATACAATTGGATTTGATATTAAAGGATACTAATCCTGAAATAAATGTGTTGCCAGTTGAATTACCTTGTCCTTTAGATAGGGTTATTGGTATAAAATCTATTAGTAATTTATCATTGGATGATAAGGGTAGGGTAAATTCAGCAGATTTAACAAACTATAAAATAATTTTACCCAATGTTATTTTAGAAAACGATGTGGTTGGTATAGGTGTAGTTGATGAGGGAGATATTAAAATTGATACAAGTTTAAAAGATATAAATCCAGGTGTTACAAATGTGGAAGAAACTACAACATGTCCGGTAGATAGAACGTTTAGTGTTTCGTTTGTATCCGACATATCTTTAGACGAAAAGGGTAGGGTGACTGATGTGGTTAAAAAAACTGATAATTTGGTTATCCCTAACATCACTTTAAGTGGTGGTGTTACTGGTAGTGGGGTGGTTAATAATGGAAATATTGAAATTACTACTACTTTAGAATCGCATACGCATGATCCATCGCATATTAATACAAATAACAATAATTTATTTGTAACAGCGGCAGAAAAGGCGGCATGGAATGCAAAACCAGATTCTATTACTAATGTAATACCATTCAAAATGTATCATACTAACAATCAAACCACTTTTGGTTCAGGTACAGGGTGGTTTAGAATAGCAGCTCTAACCGCTCGTTCTGGTGGTATTGTAGATTTGAGTGTTGGTATTCAGGATGATTCTTTTGTTATGTCGTTTGCTTTTTCTTCCATGTATTCTGATAAATCATGGAATACTAACCTTCAGAGTATATCTTTGATTGATTCGGGTTTTATGAGTGTTGCTTCCAATACTCCTGTATTTGAAAAAATAAGGTTGGTTTATAGAAGTGGACCAACAACAACGGTTGAAAACAGTGCTTTTATAGAGATTTATAAAAGATCATCACATTCAAGACTGATTAATTATCATGCATTTTGTTTTGGTGTAGCAGCTGCTTATGATTTTGTTGATTTAATACACCCTGTAGCTGGATCTATACCTTCTGGTTACACATCAAAAGAAATAAATACAACTGGGGGTTCTACTACTTCAACGTTTTCTGATCCTTTGATGACTCCCTTTAATTCAGACATTGATGATTCAGGTATTAATAAAGTAAATATTGGATTGAATAATGAAAATAATATTAAAAGTTATATTAATATTATAGAAGAGTGTGAAAATAGAATTACAACACTAGAATCTATAGGTGGAAAGTGGGTTGGATTTAATTTTAATACTTTTTATGATCTTGAAAGCACAGAATTATCAAGAAAAATAAATAATGGGGATTATATTTATGTTATTCACGATGAGTTTCATCCGTGTGAAATTAGTGGTGAACCACAATTAACACTATATAGATGGGTTGATGAACAAAATAAGTTTGTTTTTTCACATGTTGTTCATGAAGATCCTATAGGTAAATTTACTAACAATGAATTTGGGTTATTAAAAGGTGAAAATAAAAAACCTGCTTATATTAATGCTCAAAACGATGGTACAGGAAAGGTGAATTTATATCCGAGAATACTTGATTATGATAACGAAACAAAAAATATATGGTTAGATTGTGAAATACCTGATGGTTATTGTTTGTTTGGTTTTAATAAAGGTGTTGTGAGTGAGTCTATGGATTTAAGATTAATTTCTTCTGATTTGTTTTCGTATAAATATGAAGAGATAAATACATCTGTATTAGAAGATATATCATGGAAAAAATTCTATGCACGTTATATTCAATAAATTAATTAATTAAAACTAATGCAAAATTTCTTCATAAATAAAGATAGTATTCTACCAACTCTTGAAATGAAATTAATAGAACAAGGTCGTGTTGGTTCCGATGCACATGTATCATTTTATAATGCACTTCAAAATGCTGATATATTTTTCACTATGATTGATGTTGATACAGGTGTTACAAAAGTAGCGCATCAACCTGCTATTCTAATAGAATCTGATGGTTGTACCGATCAATTTAACATAGCATACGAATGGAAAAAACGGGACGTATCACGTCCCGGAAAATACAGAGGTCAATTTGAAATTATATTCTCTGATGATAATATACCAGAGTTCGCAAGTAAGAACTTAGTGGTTCCTATACATAACGAACTTATGATAAATGTTACCGAAGGATCAATCAAAAAACACTAATCATCGATCCAATCGGCATCTGGCATCAAAATTACCTCGTTAATTTCATCCTGTTGAATACCATTATAGATATTCGTTTCATGATAGTGGTGATGAACTGAAAATTTATAATTTCCAAACTTTTCCTGTTGTCCGTTTACTTCAACGTAAACAGGTATTTTACCTCCACTTCTTTTACGAATATCTTCTAACTCTTCGATTAGTTTGTCAAGCGTAATCATTTCAATGGTCTTAATGCATGTAATAATTCAACGTCAAATGTTAAATCTGAATTAGGTGGTATGCTATCACCAGCACCTCGATTCCCATAACCCATTTCAGATGGAATGTTTAATGTGCGTTTTCCACCGATTTTCATACCGATTATACCGCTATCCCAACCCTTAATTACTTGACCAACACCGATTTGACATTGAAATGGTTGATTTCTGGTATGAGAACTGTCAAATTCTTTTCCGTTTTCCAACAATTTTCCGGTGTAGTGCATAAATACAACATCACCAACTTCTATTGATTGTTCAGTTGTTCCAACAACTGTGTCAATTACTTCTAAATCGTTTAACTTTTCCATGTTATTTAAAAATTTTTAAAATGTTATTATTATTTTCTTTTACTATATTAATAGGAAACATTTCTTGTTGTCTCCATCTCAATGCTATTTCAGGTATATCCTTTTTAATATTCTTTTTAATATTAAGTTTAGGATAGTTAATTGTATTTAATACTTGAACAAACTTGTTGTCTATAATTGTATTCTCCGCCATATCAACTTCAACATCATATAATAGTTTGTTGTATTTATTATTAACCAATGGTTTTAATAGAATGTTATAATATATTCTATTGGATATGATTTCCTCCTTCCATATACGCTTATATGATTCTAAATTAATATTTCCATTATATTTATCATTAGGAAGAAATTTAAGAAGAAATTCTTTATATTCTTCAGAACATATTTTGTAATTGTCTGTGATAATTTTTTCATATTCTATCCAAACATTATCAGTAACAGGTTTATTTACAAAACAACGTTCAACTTTATCATATGTTGAACCTATATTTGTAAATCCGACTAACACAATTTTATTGTTTTCCCAGAACGTGTTTTTAAAATCTAAATTAGATAATAGTTTAATATTTTCTAAATCATATTCTGTTGGAACAACCCCAAATACAGGTTGTTTTGTATCTATTTTAATTTTTTGAAATCCTTCTGTTCGTTTAAGTTGTACGACATTATAATTGAATTTTTTAATTTCTTCAACTAACAAATCGTTTCCATAAGTAACAATTAAGTCACAACTTTGAATAACTTTTGTTATTTTTGTACCGAGTTCTCTTTCATTGAACTTTTTATATAAATCATGTGTTTTTGGTAATTGCCACCACTCTTCTATATAATAAATGAATTTTGGTTTTAGATATTCACTTTTATAATATAAAATTCTTTGACGAATTTCTTCAAATGAAACATGTTTATTAAAAATAACGCTATCATATTCATTAAAATTTATAGATGTTATATCACATCCCACTTTTATTGTAATATGAATATCATTACTTTTTTCCTGTAATTCAATTAAGGGTTTAACTATATTGTTTAAATACCCCTTATCAAGTTTATTATTGATAACTAATATCCTTTTCTTTTCCATTTTATTTTGAAAATAATTTTTTAATCAAATTTTTTTGTTTTGAAAAAGCATCTTCGGTTGTTTTTTCAAAAACATATTCTCTCAACTCTTCGTTTTCACCAGCAAAATACCATATAACATATTCCCAATTATTTATCCTTGTTATACTTTCATTGGTAATTTCAGCAAAAACATTATGGGGTGCGAAAAATAATAATTTTTTATCACATTTTGATGTTACTAGATTTTCAAGATAATCATCAATAATATAATCCCCTACTATTAAACTTTTATTTTTTGCTGTAATAATATTATCTGTACTTATATGTGGAAAAAATCTTTCAATCCATTTAAATTTTTCAACAATGTTTTGAGGATATACACATGCGGTTACAATATAAATATTATAAAATTTGGATAGTATGTCGGTTGCTTCAACACTATCTTCTTTTGGTTGTATCATTTCCGAAAAAAGTTCGGGTGTTTTCAACAATTCATACATATCATCAACCGCTTCCGGTTTAATAAAATCTGTTATTCCCCAAGATAATATGTTCTGGGGTTGAAGATTGTCATCGTATTTTTTATTATATAATTCCAACCAACACTCTAAAAGAGTACCAAGTGTATCATCTAAATCAATCAGTATTGTTTTCTTCATCTTCTTCGATTTTTGTATCAATAATATACGGATGGTATTTTGGTTTCAATATTTTATAATAGTAATTGATACTTATCCTTTCATCATTCTTGTGGGTTATCCACGTTTGAGAATGTTTTTCGGTTAATTCTTTTACTCTATCTATTATTGAACCGTTCTTATCCGTCTTATATTTATAATCTAACCACGCTTCCCAGTACATTGTACTGCTTGAACAATCTGTTTTAGGTAAAACAAAAATAACGATTTGTTTTTTTAATATTACCAATGAAAAACGAGGATCCCACTCATGTCGAAAAGAATCATATTTTGTTTTCCACCCCAAACTAACATAGTTAAACTTAAACCAATTATTTTTTGGTAAAAAATATGGAACACCCATACTAACATTTCCAAAATACCATTTCAGTCTTAAACCAACAAATGGTGATGAAACCAAAACCCCTATCCAGCTCCAATGATAAGAAAAATAACTTTTTATTCTTTTAACGATTTTCATTTTTACCTCCTATTTATTTAAAATAAAACTAATAAAATATCTGAAACATGGGATGTAATTGTCGTGGAAATTCTGCTAAACCTGCCCCTCCTCAGCCGGTACTTAAACCTGTTAATACCGGTAGCGGTTCGACCGGTACTCCTGTTGCTAATCCGAGAACAGTTCAAGCGACCAGAAGAACTATAATCAGAAGGGGTTAGACTTTTTTGGATTTTTTATTTTTCTTTTCCTCCTTTTTCTCTTCCTCTATCTGTCTGATAGCATGTTGTCCGGCAAATATTGATAACACCAATTTTTCCCGATACTTTAAGTATGTTCCTTCATGGATTTCACCCTTAACAATGGTAGTCTTACCATTTTCATCATTAAATTCAACAAAGTTCAACGCATTGGCAACAATCAGTTTTTGTTGTTCTAATTCTAATCTATCAAACGCATCTTCGTATATAATTACGAATACCATTTCGTCCTTCTTACTAATATAATTTAATAAAGGACTTGATTTTGTTATTTGAATAACACTACTTTGCTTATCAACACCGAGATAAATGAAATCAATACCGATGGTACTTAAATAGGGGTTACTGGAAATCATAACATCATCCACTAATTTTTGGAGGTCTTGGGACATTTCAAAATAACTACTCATTTTATTACATTTTTTTAATTAATATTGTGTTAAATGTACATTTTTTTATATTTATATTAAAAGATTTGATGCGCGGAAAAAACAAAACGTTAGAAGAGGTTATTAAAATAGCAAAAGAAATTCATGGAGACAAATATGATTATTCGATTACCGAGTATAAAGGTTCTAAAAAAAACATGTCTATAATTTGTAAAAAACACGGATGTTTTGAACAAAGAGCGTCTTCTCATTTAAAAGGAAATGGTTGTCCACAGTGTGGTGGATAGATGAGTGGATTGAAAAGGCAAAAACTATACATGGTAATAAATATGATTATTCTATTGTTGATTATAACGGTTCTTATCAAAATGTTTCTATAATTTGTTCGATTCACGGTGTTTTTACTCAAAAAGCATATAAACATTTATCTGGGCGCGGATGTCAAAAATGTGTTAATAAGTATCGACCAACAACAGATGAGTGGGTTGAAAGAGCAAAAAACGTACATGGTGATAAATATGATTATTCAAAAACTATTTATGTTAATGCTAGAAAAAAAGTTCTTATAATTTGTTCTGAACACGGAGAATTTTGGCAAACCCCATATGATCATTTAAATGGATGTGGGTGCTTGAGTTGTAGTGGGAAAAATATGTTAACAATAGATGAATTTATAAAAATCGCAAATAAAACACATGGTTGTAAATATGATTATTCAAATGTAAAATATAATAATTCTCAACAAAAGGTGTCTATTATTTGTCCAAAACATGGGGAATTTTTACAAATACCTGTTCATCATTTAAGAGGTAGTGGTTGCCCAAAATGTGCTGGTAAAAATTTAACAACAGAAGAATGGGTTGTAAAAGTAAAAGATGTTCATAAAAATAAATATGATTATTCAAAAACAAAATATGTTAATGTTAAAACTAAAATTTGTATTGTTTGTTCAAAACATGGGGAATTTTGGAAAACACCTAGTGAACATTTATCAGGGCAAGGTTGTCCAAATTGTAACTCTTCAAAAATGGAAAATATTGTTGTTAGATTTTTGGAAACACGCGGTGTTTTACATGAGAGAAGATATAGAGGGTTTGAGTGGTTAAAAAATGAGAAAAAACTCGAATTAGATTTTTATTTACCAGAACACAATATTGCGATTGAATGTCAAGGGGTACAACATTTTAAACCGATTGATTGTTGGGGTGGTGATAAATCTTTAGATTATATTCAAAAAAACGATAAATTAAAAAAACGCTTGTGTGATGATTATAATATCCCTCTTTACTACATAAATTACAACGACAATATCGAAGAAAAGTTAAATGATATTTTTACTAATATTTTAAAATAAAAAAACCCCAAGTTTAAAACTTGGGGATAAAGAATTACTTGAAAAAAAGACTTGCGGTCGCGATAAGTATGAGTGCGATTCTTTCCGCTTTAAAAATTTCTTTCACTCTTTTTTGCGAGTCGGGGAAGTCCCCAACGAACATTGTTGGTAAGAGGAACTTACATTTAGTCTTTTAAAAAACAAGCGGTTTGTAAGCGAATATTAACCATTATCAATGTAGGAACAAAACTATGCTTGTTTATCGGTAAAAAGCGGTAACTACAAACTCGTTCATGTAACGTGGATAGGAAGTTACTTTGCTTTTTATATTATAAATATACGATTTATTCAAATAATTTCAAAATATCATCTTTGGATAATATTTTATCTTTTGAATAGGTCATATTTACATTTGCTTTTTTAAGAACATCGTCAATGGTAAGATAATGTTCATGTGATGAAGTGAATATATCTAATATTATTCCATTGATATTATCAATACTTGAAACACGTTTTTTTGACGACTGCATATTTGCAAACACAAATTTGTTTTCAAAAAATGTTCCGATTATTTTTTCACCTTCAATAATATCATCATATTGATATATGATGTTATCCGGGTTTACCATATAATTTTTGAAACCTATTATTGTTTTTACATTTTCTTTTGCGAAGAAAACCTTATATTTTGCTTTCCCTTCTGTTGGAAAATCAGATGTTTCGCGTTTTTCTCTAACAAAACAATATGGATTAACCCTAACACTACCTACTGTTTGTGCTAAATTACTTTTTTTGTAAAGTAGTTCGCTTGCGCCATTTGGGGCGGTAGTCATATCACCGGAATATATAAATGTTTTTTCCTCATTATAATAACATGTATTCCATCCTATTTTCATTCCGGATTTATCTATGTATGATAAATCAAGATCTCGTGCACCATCCTTTTCATGCCAATATATTCCAATAATTGTGTCTTCAAAATCCAAATCAACCCATGAATATAAAGGAATTTCACCCATAAACGATTTTTCGGAAGTTGGACAAACGAGATTTATATTTAACGGTAACTCAACAACATTTGTTCCAACGTTGTCTTTTACTTTTTTCACAATATGACCTATCAATGTGTTTTTTAGAGAAATTAGTCTATGTACGGTTTTAGGTGTTATTTCCGATTTATTACTATTATCTTTCACAAACATTTTTCCATTTCTAACAAAATATATGTTGTGTTTCAATGTGCTATTCAATTTAATGTTAATCAAATTGTATAACGATATCATTTTATATGTTGTTAGATTTTCAATAGAATTATTTATTGATTCAAATATAAATTCATCCAAAGAACTATCCGGAGAATTTATTACTGAAATAACCTTTGTCCAAAACGGTGCATTGAATGGAGTATGATTTGTTCTTGCCATTCTTCTGATTTTGTTTATCTTGTATTGATTTTGTTTCTTCAATGCAAGGAACAATGGTTTGAATCTGAAAAATATTTGAGAAAATCTTTCAAGTAGAATATTAGGAATAATAACATTACTGTTTTTCAAGGTTTCAATTGTTTTTTTGTCTTTGATTAACATTGTTTTTCCAGTTACTTGATAGATAAAACACCTTAATGCGCTTTCAGGATTGGTTGGATATATACCCATATTAACCGCTATGATTGCTTGCGCTTCCCTGTTTTTTACCTTGTCAATATCAACACAGTCGCCAAGAACATCTAAAATGTTTTCAATAGTGGTTTGTTTCAACGCCACACCAGAATATAACATGTTCTGGCAGCGCGTTATTGCTTCATCAAAAGGAATACCTTTGATAAATTTTACATTCATTGATTTCAAGTCAATCGGAGTGTTATTTACAATAAATGGTTGTTCCAACTCTAATGTGTACGAAGTAAAATAATGGAGAATTTGATCCATAAACAATTCAAAACGTGTTCGAGAAGTTACATCTTCAAATGTTTTATAAAATGTTGTATTTGGATTGAATTTATTTTCCTTTACCCATTCCATTACACATTCTATGTCGATGTTATTATCGCACACATATCCGTACTCTAACAATTTCTTGACCGTTTTGTCATATCTTGTTACGTTTTCCTCAACGACTGCCATCTTGAAGAGGTCTAATATCGTTTTCTTTTGTTTTGAATTTAGCATTTTGTTTAAATTTAAGGTTTTGTGTATAAATATACACCATTAATCTTTTAAACCCAATTTTTCTCTAACCATTTTACCTGTTACAATAATATTTGGATTATTTTCTGAATTAGATATTTCAAACATATAATCTCCCAATACCTTTTCCATGGTTGTTCGCAAACTTCTTGCTCCCGTTTTGTTTATCATAGAATAATCAGCGATTGCGTCATAAGCATCTTCTTCAAATGATAGTTTTATACCATCAATTTCAAACAACCATTGGTATTGATTTACAATACTATTCTTAGGTTCGGTTAATATTCTTCTAATAGCATTTCTATTTAATGTTTCTGTTGATGTTAGTATTGGTAATCTACCAACAAGTTCTCTCAACATTCCGAAAGATTGTAAATCTTCTGATGTTGTATATGAAAATACCCTTTCAGGATCATATTGTTCTGCTTCGTCTGGTTTGTTGTATCCGATTTTTTTTACGTTTAATCGACGCTCAATCGTTTTTTCCATACCGTCAAACGCACCCATACAAATGAACAATACGTTTGTTGTATCAAAATCTACGTGTTTTTTTCCAGCGTCATAACTACGTTTTTCAGCAGGATAACATCTTATTACATCCCCTTCCATCATTTTCAATAATTCATACTGCACATCCATTCCTGATACATCTCTTTTAATTGATTCGCTCTGATCTTTGTTTCGTATCTTATCAATTTCATCAATTATGATAACACCGTGTTGCGCCTTATTCAAATCTCCGCCAGCAGCGGTATATAAACCGTTTAATACGTTATCCACATCGCTTCCGACATATCCGGATGCTGTCATTGTTGAAGCATCTGAAATATAAAATGGTACATTTAAGCACTGACAAATCGTTTTCAAGAGATAAGTCTTCCCTGAACCGGTACCGCCTATCAATAAGATGTTAGATTTATCAATCAATCTACCACTATCCTTGTTTCTCATATTATGTGAAATGCGTTTATAGTGGTTATAAACCGCAGTACACAATACTCTTTTTGTTTCCTCATTACCAATAACATATTCATCCAACCTTGCTTTTAATACAGATGGTTTAATAAGAGATAGTGTTGGTGATTGCATTTCTGCAATTTGTTTATAAACATCTATCTGTTTGTTGTCGTCGCTTGAAGCGAATTTTGGTGGTCTTACTATATTTGTCGTCGCCATTTTTACTTAAAATTTTTAATATTATGTGTGTAATATAAAAATAAAAAAATTTTCTGATCACTCATCGGTTTCCGGTGGGGTCGTATCTAACAACACAAACGGTTTGACTGTTGTTTTATCAACCCTTTCCTGTGCGGTTTGACAATACTTCGGGTCTATATCAATACCCAAAAAGTTTCTACCATGTTCTTTTGCTACTTTGGTAGTGGTTCCGCAACCATTGAAAATATCTAAAATGGTGTCACCTCTACCGGAAAACAATTTGATTGCTCTATACGCAATACCCTCTGGAAACATTGCCGGGTGTCCGTATTCTTTCATTTTTGCTTCACCTGGTAATGACCACACACCGTTTTTGACGAAATCGCTAAACTCTGTCTTTTGCATGTCGTCCTGTTCTTTATGGTTGGGTATTTCATGTTTTATATTACCTTTCGCATATACTTCGATAAACTCTTGTGTGTGTTTCATAAATGGACTAGAACTAGATCTATAACTTCCCCAACATGAATATGCGCAATTTCTTTGATTTTTTTCCCATATTATTTCATCACGCCATATCCATTTTTGTTGAATAAACCATGCTGTTATAATATGATGTGTTGGAATAAAATCCGAATACAATGGCATAACATTTATGATTATTCTCCCACCATATTTTACAACCCTTGCTGTTTCACCTAATATTTCAAACAAGTTATCAAAATAATCACTATTGGTTGAATTATCATCATATTCGTTATAACTCTTTCCAAAATTATATGGTGGAGATGTTAATACCAAATCAATACAATTATCCGGTAGTTTTTTCAAAACCTCTAAACTATCACCACATATAATCTTATTCTTAAATTCTTCCGGTATTTCAACATTAACTTTTGAAAAGTTATTGTCATTTGCGTAAAAATGTAATACCCTTTTTCTCTTACGTTTTTTGATTTCAGTTTTTGCCATTATTAAAAATATTATTAATGTATTGAACACCTTTTTGTGTTACTAACGGTTGTAATGTATATCTGGTTTTATTTGGAACCAAAACCTTACGCATTTTGAAAAAACCTTTGTTGATAAACTCTTGTTTCGGTTCGTTCCTATCCTTGAAGAAAATTCCTCTCTCACGTAAATTTTTAAAAAGTAGATTTCTTCCAAATGGTAATTCTAATACCTTTGCAACTTCACCGATGTTCAAATCCTCGTTGTCAACATCTATTACTTGATTAACATAGTCTAATCTCGGTTTTATTTCAAAATACCAATTTTCTGCTTTTTCAATTCTGTTATTCAAAAATGTTATTTGGTTTCTTTGTTCAAAGTAAACTGTTTTTGCTTTTTCGATTCGATTTTCTAAAAAAGTCGTTTTTTCTTTCAGTTGAAGATTTTCTAATTCAAAACGTTTTAAAGTGGATTGATATACATTTTTGATTCGTTCTTCAATGTCTTTTTCTGTATCCCCTTCTTTGGTTAAAACATATCCACCATGTTTGCGAATTGATGGTAAAACCTCTGATGTTATCCACTTGCGAAATTGCTTCGCTATTGGTTTACGACTATCAAGAACTACGTCGTACATACCATCTTCGTTAACAAACAGGGCTTGTTGTTTCCTACCAAGTCTATCAAAGATGGGGTGGGTTGAAACCACCCCATCTTCAAGTCGGCGATTAACTTCTTTTGCTTCAAGTAGTAGTACCTTACAAAGGTCAGTTAGACAAAATAAAGGATTTTCAGAATCTCCTACAACCCTAACTTCTCCAAACTCTTTGTGATTAAAAATTTGAACCCCGTTAGAATTAGGTATATAAGTGACCTGTGTATCTTCTTCTTTTCTATTTTTATTAATATTCTCCATTTTTACACATTTAAAATTTCATTCTAATAACATTTCAAAAATATTTTCTGATCACATAACAATGTTATTTTCTATTCGATATTTTGCAATATCATAATATTTTTCGTCTAATTCTATTCCAATGTAATTTCGGTTTTCCATTTTTGCTGCGATGCAAGTGCTGCCGGAACCCATAAATGGATCAACAACTAAATCACCTTCGTTGGAATAACTTCGTATTAACCATTGTAACAGAGATACAGGTTTTAGAAATGGATGTATTTTTCCTTGTTGTTGTCTGGACCACTTTTGTGGAAACTTTTCGGAAGATAATATGGTTGAAGGATGGCGAGTACCACTGTTATTTGTTTCAACCCCTTTTACACCAAAATTCAAATTATTAGTTTTTGTTGCTGTGTAACTTCGTTTGTATGGTTCTCCAACTTCCATTTGAGGATTATATAGAGATGCAGAGTCGCCAAAGATAAGTATGAATTCGTGTTTTTTTAATGGCATATGTTTAGCAGTCAATGGACTACCACACTTACTTTTTTCCCAAATCAATTCATATCTGAATTTTTTTAGGTTACTCATAACAAGTTTATGATAAAAATATCCACCTGCAAATATAAGGATATTTCTCTTCGGTTTAATTATCCTGTTAAATTGCATCCACATAACATTTAAATCAATTTCTTGATCTATTGGTGTATTATGAATACTATATGGGGGGTCTAATAACAACAAATCTACACTGTTGTCAGGTAGATTGTTTAACAGTTCTAAACTGTTTCCACAATAAATTTGGTTTTCTAACACATTGAAAAAGATTATTTACCTTTTTCAAATATACGATGTTGTGTTAAGGATTACAAATCTTCCGCTTTTTCTAAATCGGGGTTATTTTTAAAAAATTCTTCGGTTTGTTTTTGTAAATATTTTTGTAATTGTTCTCTTGTTGTTTCTTCTTTTCTTTGATTTTCTTTTACTAATTTCATCCATATTATTGGATGACCTTTTGATTTACAAGTAGCATAAATGAAATATGGTATAAAAAAAATTGAATAAAGTCCTACCATACATAACCACCATAAACAGCAAACCCATAATGCACTTATACTATATTCAAGTAAAGTAACACCATTTGTATTTGCATCACCTAACCATGCCATTAAATAAACAGCGATGGCGGCTGCTACGGGAAATGCTACCGCTACGTAAAATAATGCGTTGTTAAGATCAGTAGGAAACCACTCTGTGAACTTAATTCTTTGTTTCTTCGATGTCATTGTTAAGGTTTTTCAATAGTTCTTTTACTTCATCTTTTTTTGAAACAATATATTGTTCAAAAATAAGTTTTGTTTGTTCTTGTTGATTTTCTTTAGTGAATCTATTATCAAATCTTTTCATACTAACTTTAAATTCTTTCGGAATATTATCTTCAATGTAAGTATTGATGACGGTTGAAATAGCATTATGAACACTATTCAAATTTGAACACCATATTACAGAATCTGTTAATCCTCCGTCATCTCTTATCATCCAGTCGGTTGGTTCCTCAGGTATAATACATATTGGTATTGTTCCACAACGCATTGCTTCAAGTGGTGAATAACCAAAATTTGTAAAATGATCATACCATACACAAGCAACAGATTTTTCCAATTCAATTGAAAAAACATCTTGGGTTAAACCTGCAAGTTGTTTGAATGATATGAATTTGAAGATTGGGTATTTCAGATAAAACCATTTTACTATTCTGTTTGCTGCCGTTCTGTCATTTGACACAATAGATATTTGTAAATCTTTTTCACGAGAATTTCTTTCAAAGAATAATGGTGATATGAATGGTTCGATAACGCTTACTCTCAAATACGGCATTACTTCCAATAAAAGTTCTTTTTGTCTTTCAGATGTTGTAATAATATCAAGAATACCATGTGAACCAAATTCAACACCAACCGGCATTGTTTCTGTAATCAGATTAAAGTTTTGACAAAGAATAACTCTCTTACATGGTAGTTTTTTTGTTTCGTGCATAAGAGAGGAAAATATTTCCGGTATTACCAAAATGTCACTGATATTAATACTAACATCGTCTTTCTTCACATTTTTATGAGGAATATCTTCCATATATTTTTTACCTAATACTTCGTCTACGCCTACAAATTCGTCATCGTCATCTACTTGATACAAAAATTCTACTTTATAACCTAACTCCAATAAATTATAACCTAAATTATAAACATAATATTGTGATCCACTTGGATTATTTTTGCTGTCTATTACAAAAAAGAAAATTTTATTTTCATTTTTATCAAATTTTTCTAATTCTCCAGTTAGTTTCACAATTATATCCTCTTTACTTAATTTTGGTTGAGGTATTTCATCTACTATACTCGCTTCGATTTTTTGTTTCTTCATTTTATTCAATTTTTATTTAAATATAAATTTATGATTATTTTTTCAAATAGTTATACTTCTCTTTTTGAATTTGCTTTTTCTACCATATCTTTTACACTTGTTAGATCCCCTTCTTTTGTTGTATCATTACTTGATAATGAACTATTTTCATTTTCTATTCGTTTATTGTGTAATTGTATAAAAAGTCTTCTATCAGCAACAGGCATATCCATAATTTCATCTAATGAGAATTTCACTATACATCGTAATCCGTATATTTCTTCCATTAAAAATTTTTCATATTGTGGGGTCATCATACTAAATAATCTTTCCCCAAAAGTATAAAACATTATATTTAAAGAAGGATTTTCACGATTTACTCTATATTCTGCATATTCTTCATTATTAGTTAATACGGACATTGTTACTTATCATTTTATTAAAATCAACTGATAGAAATTCTCTCGGAAATTGTGATAATATAGGATCTGGTTGAAGTTGTGCATTACCTTGTACGTGAACGTGTTTCAGAAAAGCATCCTTAAATGCTGATAAAAATTCTATTAAAACATCTCCAAATGGTAATCTATGACAAGTTTCTAATATTTTTTTCATATCTTCTGTATTTATTAAATCATCAGTATCATATAAGTCGCTGTTATTAATCTCACTTGATGATTTGTTTTCAGAACTTGATATTAAATTAATCTCATCTGCAACTATTGTAGTAATAGTACGAGATGTCATTTTTATTTCTTTTTTATTGTTGTAAATGTTATTAGTATTAGTATATGTAAATTCACTATCATAATGTTTTTGTTTTACATATGCTGGTTTGTCAAATATAAGTGCGTTTCCGTCTTTTTTATGAACACCGCTTCTAATCCAAATTTCATTATCTTTTAATATAATATCTTCATTATGTCTTCCTAACAATCCGGTATTATTACCAAACTCCTCTTTTCTATCACCCCTTTCAGGATAAACACCTTCTGAACCTGTATAAAAAGCGGGGTTTGTTCCTGGTTTAAAAAATGCGTCTAATGAAAAACTTCTTGCTGAACGAGAATCTTGAAAACTTAATTTATCTAATTGTGTTATTATTGGACCAACAAACCAACGCAGATGATTTCCGTATAATTCATCTTTATTGTTAGCAAAAACCATTACAAGTTCACCGTTTTTGGGGTGGATATGTAGTGGTTTAGGTAATATAGACATACACCACGGTAGTTCAGTAGAAGTCTTATTTTTATCTTCTACTAATCGGACTTGTATTAAACCACCGCCGTGTTTATCAACATTATTTTCTACGGTTCCTAATCTGTAAATCATGTTTTTAATCGGTTACAGTCATTAAAAATGTTTCATCAACGCCAACATTTACTTTAATAGTTTCACCACCATGTTCTTGTTCTTCCGGTATTACTACATTAACTACTGTATTTAATCCAAAAACATGTTCATCGAAATATTTTCTGAATTTTCTTGCTGTTCCTGCTCTCATATTTGCAATACTTTCATAAACAAGTTGTCTATTAGTTTCGCCATTGAATGATTTTATAATGCGCGTCATATTTGCAAGCAAAATATTATCCAAAATATTATCACCAACTCCTTTTTTAATAACATTATGAATTTTAGAAATTGATTGAACGGCGATATTACGTTCAATTATTTCTTTGTCTGTTATTGATAATATTTCATTTTCTTTTATATCATTCAAATCACGCATCATAGTTTCCAATCTTTTTACCGCAACAGATTTAGAAGAATCCATTATCATTTTTTTGAACATTTTATCTTCACCAAAATCAGGATAACCAAATTTTAATGTATCACCTTCGTCTGTTTTATATTCAAACCAACCGTTTTCATCACCTTTTAAATCTAACTCTTTATATTTAATGTCTGCTAAATTTATAGTTGTTGAAAATTCTTTATTACTATATGGATTTTTAACCACTATTGGGTATTCCGGACCGTATGCGGTTGCACGTAAAAATAACAAAATAGCATCTATATCACCTTGTACTAACTCATCTACATTTATATCCTTATCCGCCATTACTGATTTTAGAATACTTTCAATTAACATACCCTCAGAATACAAGTTGATGGACATTATAAGATTTTCCTCTCTAGCAGTTAGATAATAAATCGGTAATTTTGATTTTTTATGTGGATAACATTCACCATTGGATGGTAATGGTATTACATCGTATTTTCGGTTTAATCTCGGCGTTGTAGGCGGTATAACTGCTTTTACAGTATTAACTTTGGGTGTGGGTATTTTTGTTTCCTCTATTGGTTTCATTGTTTCTGAAACCGGTCTTTTTAAAACATCTTCTTCATTTCTTTGAGAAAATGCTTTGTCGCCGATAATCATATCTTCTGGTTTACCACCTGCTTTTTCAAATTCACCTGTTACTTCGGTTAGTAATTGTGTTATTTCTTCTTCACGCACCGTGCTTCGTTCAGGATGGCGTTCTTTAATTGTTTTTATTTCATTAGCAGTGTTTTCTAACATTGTAGCACTACTTGCCATTAGTTTTTTGAATTTGTCTTGATTACTTTCCATTTCTTTTAAAATTTAATTTAAATATAATTATGGGGTTGGTTGATTCAATAGTTACGCTATTTATTATAAATAAATAAAAATTGATTTTATGTCAAGAATATTAGATCCGCAATTCAAAAAAACAGTTAAAAATTCTGTTAGTAATGAAATTTATAATATGTTACACGAATCTTATGAAAAATCAATAAATGAAAGACTCGATGATAAAATGTCTGCACGTTGGGATAATGTTAAAACAGGAGTAGGTAATATTGGTAGAGCAATAACTGGTCAAGATACAAAAACGATGGTAGATGTAAATGCTCATTCACAAAAAATGAATCAATCTCGTGCGAATAAAAAATCAAATGCTAAACTTCAAAAAGTACAAAAAAGGGTGAATAGGCGATTTGATAGTAATATTGCACCTATATTGCAAAGAAGTGGTGTGGAGTCTAGTGGTGTAAAACAAGAATTAAATAAAGCGATTGCTGCTAATATGAAAGATGATACAACTCCGAATATGGAAGCATCAAGAAAACCTAAGGGTGGGCAGCACCCGGCAGGACAAAATACACAACCGGCAGTACCGGCAGGACAAAATACACAACCGGCAGTACCGGCAGGACAAAATACACAACCGGCAGTACCGGCAGGACAAAATACA
>Ga0131853_10000081_pt1 | contig 136427 bp, 111 predicted proteins | sample TergutLab28metaG_FD_92764 | JGI IMG/M metagenome (GOLD analysis project Ga0131853, IMG submission 92764) | Labiotermes labralis P1 segment gut microbial communities from Petit-Saut dam, French Guiana - Lab288 P1 (version 2) (version 2) | ecosystem: Host-associated > Arthropoda: Insects >...
ACTTGACAATGCATCTTTTCACAGAAAGTGCAAACTTCGAGAAATCGCTGCTTTCTATGATTGCAATGTTTTATTCTTGCCGCCGTATTCGCCGGATTTGAACCCTATTGAAAAATGCTGGGCTTGGCTTAAACGAAAACTACGCGAAATTTTGCATTGTTTCCATTGCTTGGATGATGCCATATCGTGCCTTTTTATAGTTCGGTGGCTATACAATCTGAGAGCGAAGTATCAATCCCATATAATGGAAACGGCGCGAAGCCGCGCGGGGAATCCAAAGGGGTGTCTCCTTTGACCCACTACCTACAGCGTAGGTGCAGTGGGTTACACTGCATAAATGCAGTGTTCTGAAATCGACATCAAAGAAGAACATCGACCATGCCATACGCGATATTACGATTCCAGAAATGTAAGGCGGGCAGAGCGTCAGCTCGATGCGCTCACAACGAACGCCGAAAAGAATCATACAAAAGTAGACATTGCTCGCCAATCGCATAACTATCACCTTGTACAGCCTACGGGAAGCTCGGCAGATGATTCGGGAAGCGGGATGTAGAGTAGTGCGCTCCAACTCCACAACCATGGTTGAAACGCGCATCACTGCTAGCCCAGAGTTTATGAACGCTATGCCGCAACGTGAACAGCGCGAGTATCTCCAGAGGGCGTTTGCGTTTATGGAGAATAAAATCGGCAGGGGCAATATCATATCCGCTGTGGTACACAATGACGAGAAAACCCCGCACATGCACTTGTCATTCTGCCCGATTACGCCCGACATGAAGTTGTCTGCCAAGTACATTCTCGGCAACCAAGCGCAGCTATCGCGCTGGCCGGAACTAGAGCGCGGCTTGTCAGCGATGGAAACGGGGCGCAAGCATATCCCGCTGTCACTATTCAAGCAAGCTGAACGGTTGGACAAGCATATCGCCGCCGTGGAAACTGCTATCAACGACATTGGCATCATTGGCAACGCCAAGAAGCGCGAGGCGGCGGTGAAGGTGCTTCACAAATGGCTCCCACGTGCCCAGTGTTTCACCGCAAAGGTCAACAAGGTGGATGGATATATCAAGGTGCTGGAACAGAAAGAGCGTGACGCACAGGAGCGTATAGTCCGCACAGAGCAGCGCGGCGAACGTTCGGCAGACTACGCGCTTGCACAAGCGCAAGCGCAGATGGATGAAACCAAACGACATCTCCGTGAAGAATATGAGCGCTCGGCCAAGCTGCGGCGGCAATGCCGTAATCAAGAGGCACTTATCAATAAAATTCCGCGTAAACAGCGGGATGAGTTGATGGCACAAGTGAAATCACAGAAAGAAAGGACACAAGATAGATGATATATGCAGGTATGGAGCCGATACTTCTCAGAACTGCTAACGAAGAGGGGGAATGCCTATATTAGCATCTCGTCCGCTTTGGCGGGTTTCTGCACCTTGAAAATTGAATATTACGGGGGCTCGGCATAATGGCTAAACAGATTCTTAACAGCACAAGCGATGATAAGCAAGCACCACGCTTAGCGATTACCGACAAGCAAGTTGAAATCTTAGCGCGGCGATTGATGCCCGAGATAAAGCGATTCTTTGCCGATGAGGATGTGCGGCGGGAGTTTGAATTGTGGAAAAATGCTAGATCTAGGTAGGTCATCAAGCCCAACCAACAGACAAGGGGCAGCTGGTGAAAAATCAGCCGCCCCTCAGTTTTTCATGCGCTCAACTTAGATTGCTTTGCTCAAAACCTCTAGGGATTCTAAGTGCTTGCGCTCTTTTTCGATTTCTGATATGGTAAAATGTGGTTTAATTCGCATGACATTCTCATCCAATTCATTTATATCCCAGTCGGGATTCTCATGGTAAGCGACGTATAGATACACTATAGTTGAAGCAAGCTCCCATTTTTTTGCAGTGTAGTCACTGAAAATACGTGATATTTCATCGATAAATCCACTATACGCAGATGCTGGGAATTGCATGTCTTCTTTAGCGATTATCTCATAACCGCTGATGCCATCACCATAATCTTTCAGCTGAATATCTATCAATTCCTTTTTCTTGGCACAATCCACCGCTACTAGAACATCTTCATCAAATGGGCCATAATTATAGATATTAAAGTCGTAATCCAAAGACACCTTGTAAACCTGCTGTAAAAAATACATGGCTTTCATCATGCCTGTTTTGCCGATGCCACCCATCTTGCTAGCGATTTCAAAAACCATGCTTTCGCGCAATTCAACCTTGTCCACGATTTTCCTCCTCTGGTCTTGGTAAGTATAGTGCTAGTTTTTGGGGTTCGCGTATAAGTGATTGCACCAGTGCAGACTTGCTTTCAAGTTCAACAAGTGCCCCATTTCCCTCAAGAATATGTATGCCATATGGCTTATACCATAGACTAGCTTTCTTGTCTCCTTTGTATATTTCACCTATCCGGTAGATATGATGCTCTTTATCCTTGTAGTTGTCCTCGTATCTTGTGAATCTCTTTATGTCGTCATGTGTGGGCGGGTCATTGGTTTCGTCTTCTAATTTATAATGCAGGCGGTTTTGGAGAATCCCGCAATGCTTTGCATCGGAATTGGAATTGATTGCACCTAAAACTGTCCAATCATCAAGTTCCATATAATCCGCTATTTGGGTTGGTGGCGGGAACGTGGCATCCTTGTGTCCAATCAACGGCAACACTTCTTTTAACGCTTCGCCCGCATGGTAGTCATAAATTCTGCGCACTTTATGATAGTACACTTGATGAAACATGTGGTATCTAGCAATAATAAGACTTTCGGCGACTTGAAGTCCTTTATAAGCTATTGCAAATACGAGAGTTCCGCCCTCTCCTTTTGCCAATGTTACACTGTTAATTAAACGCCACATATCATACTTGCCATAATCAACGCCGATATGTGCAGAGTCCCTCAACAAATAGTCCGCCCTATCTGCGTCAAGTTGGCTTGAGATAATCTCTTTTAACGAGAAATGCAATCCGCCTGCGCCGCGTACGCCTTTTTTACCGAGCAATGACGTCACATCGTCCACGCTTATTTTAAGGTTCGTAGTGGTATCGCTTTTAATAATGTCAGAGAAGTATTCTTCAATAGCCTTAATGCTGTAATCCTCATGTTTGTAGCGTGTGTTTTTGCTTTCATCATGGTAGGGCATTAGTTCTTCACCAGAGTGCGAAAATGGAGCGTGCCCCACGTCATGCAAAAGAGCTGCAAGCCGAATAATCTTTCGAGCCTTTTCTTTTTCCAACGCAAAATCAACACCCGTGTTGTTGATATGCAAGAAGTCTTCAAGAGCTTTGCCATGCTTATCCACAATATGGTCATACATGTATGTAGCCATTTGCATCACGCCAAGAGAGTGCTCAAAGCGAGTGTGGCAAGCCCCAGGGTAAAGCATGTCCGTAAATGCCAACTGCCTAATACGACGCAAGCGCTGAAAAACAGGGTGATTAATAATTTCCAATTCTTGCTCATCAAGCTCAATAAAGCCGTATATTATATCGCGAATTTGCTTTTTTGCCACCGATAGCCCACTCCCTCTATAGCGAGTATAGCTTATGTCATCGACATATGTCAAGAAATTCTTGAATAGCATTGACTAAACTATGCGCGGCGCTAGGTCTTTCAGCCCATCACCTTAATCACGAAACCGCCAGCCAATACCGCCACATCCGTATTGGGCTCAAATTGACGTGCCACCGGCGAGCCGCCGGAGTCAAAACGCGTTCTCAGGTTTGTGGGGAAGCGTTTTGTTTGTACTCGCGGTATTGCGTTTGCATTTAGCTCCAACTGGAGTATTAGCTGTCCCATAGACGAATGTTTGCGTTCGCTCGTGGGGCAGATTGTTTTTTTGTTCGCTGGCGTGGCAGTAGCCTCAGCTTTTCATGTAAAAAACACAGCTTCAACTATGTTTTCCCAAGCTGTACACTTTAAGGTTGCCAAATCTCGCTTTTGCAGGTATTAGTAGAGGGGTTTATGCCTCTTACGTCAACGTAAGAGCGAGATATATTTATGTATGTGAGAAAAATTGGGTATGTTGAGGGCACCGCTGATAACCAACGGATTGTAAAGCATACCGGGTATGTGGTACAATGCAGTAAGATCTGCGATGATTCCACATTGCTGTAACAACTGTCCGCCCAATGTGATCGTTATTTCAAAAGGTGTGATGATTGCAGCGAAAAATGCAATCATCCATCCGGGAAGTGTAGCGGAAGTTGTGCCGACTGTCTGAAAGAAATCCAATATCACCGCGCCGATGGCCGGGCTGAATATGACTGCAAAAATATATTGCGGTATTACACCTGCCATATCATTTGGAAGCGTTGCTCCGAGATTATATATGCGCTTGAAACTCTTGATTTGAACAAATATTCGAAGCTTAATGTTCTCTCCATCGGTTGCGGCGCAGCGCCTGGCCTTATTGCCTTTCAAAATGCTATGGGCGATAAGGAAATCAGTTATCACGGCATTGATATTGAGCCAAAATGGAGAGATATTCACGACTTTATTACGCGAAAAGCCGAGTGTGCTGATGTATATTTCGAGAGACGAGACATATATGAGATGCTCGATGACCCCGGTAGCATCACGAATCCGCATAGTTATAACGTGGTCGTGTTACAGTACATGATTGCCGGGCACATATAACGGCGACCGGGCAGATAAAATCGACTTCCTGTTCGATGAAATCGTTGATAAGCTCATAGCGAAGAAGCCCAACGATTCGCCGCTGTTGTTGATAATCAACGACATTGACCACAAAACATGGATGCGTGACTACTTCAACTTGTTCGTCAAGAAGTTGCGCAGCCGCGATCTGAATTTTGAATATAGCAAGCGGCACTTCAAGCCGCGTGAGGGTGGCGAAAATGCCGGCTCAAGGATTTATCCGTCACGCGCCAACAAATTTACATCCCTTATCTCGGAAGAACATCGAGGAAAATACAATGCACACGCACCCTGCTCAGCCGCACAGCTTATAGTTGAGGTTACACAGCATGATTATCTCGGCATCTCGCAGAACTGATATTCCCGCATTTTACACCGATTGGCTTATCAACCGGCTTAATGCGGGATATTGTCTTGTGAAGAATCCATTCAACCCATCGCAAATCAAGCGGGTTTCGCTGTTGCCGGAAGATGTGGACGGCATTGTTTTGTGGACAAAGAACGCCGCTCCGTTATTGCCCAAACTCCCGCAACTAGACAGATTCCCATACTATTTTCAATATTCAATCACGCCATATCATCCCGACATCGAAGCAGGGCTTGCGGATAAGAAAGAAACTGTCATTCCGGCGTTTCTTAAACTTGCCGTCAGCATCGGGGCAAAGCGCATGATTTGGCGGTATGACCCGATAATCATAACGCCGCGATATGGCGTTGAGTATCACATCACCGCATTCGCGAGGTTGTGCGAGCTGCTTGCCGGAAGAACGGAGAAGTGCATTATCAGCTTTGCAATCGCCTATAAATCCGTTGCGAAAGGTCTCGCGGAAACAGGTCATATGGAACTAGGCGCCGAAGACAAAATTCGTCTGGCAGATGCGCTGATGCGCATCGCAAAAGACCACAGAATCACACTTTGCGCCTGTTGTGAGCTGCCCGGACTATACGAACCCGGGGTGCAGCCTGTGTCGTGTGTTGACGCAAGCCTGTTCAATGTGACCGTACCCCGCGATAAAAATCAGCGCGATGGGTGTAACTGTGCTGTCAGCGTTGATATTGGCGCGTATAATTCATGCATGAATGGCTGCCGGTACTGTTATGCCAATCATAGCGAGTCAAAGGTTCGCAAGCATTACGCAGAGCATAGCGCCTGTTCAGAGCTGCTGTAGTTATCGCCCCGATGGCACAATAATCACAAAACCAGTCGGCAACACTGCTACGTTCGTATTTAGAACAAATTGGCGTGCCAAAATTTTAGGTTGGCTTGAAGCCAACAAATGCGGCGGCAAAGCCATTCTACCTAAAGTAAGATTCCTGTTAAAGCTCAACAGGAATCTTACTTTTTGCAATTTTCGATCGCCTCACACCTATATTCGTTCATATGTGCGTCGTGACTTCATATGCATCTGAGCCTCACTAAATATGCGCACAATCAACACACCCTAATTCGCCTTCGCCATTTTCGGTCAAGTATACAAGCTCCGCTTTTTCCTTACACAGCCTTGTGATCTTGTCAAGTGCAGGTGAGTCCAAATTATTGGAGAACACCAACGTCGATTACACGGTTTTTCTGTTGCACTCATTCCTCCAAACCTACAAGGCCCTGTTCTCAAAGGACAATAAAAATCGGCTTGAGCAATTCTATCTGCTTATAATACCTTAACGCCTTGCTGCCAACACCGATCCGCTTGGACATTTCTCCGATTGAAAACAGCTTTTCTTTTTTCTCACGAAAATCCCGCTTGACATTCCCCTAAGGGTAAACTTTATAATCATTATATCAAAGGCAGTGATGTCTGTAATGGTTGGTGTTATATACCATTGGGCAGCGCGGTTTCCTTTCCCCAAAAGGGATTGACCGCAGCCGATCTGCTGGATGGCGGACGTTGACCAATATAATCATATCGGAAGGAGGGGAAGAATGTGTGGGGCGTATGAGCGTGTATCTGCCAAGGAAAGCTGCCCGTCAGCCAAAGATTGGAAGACATAGCGGTGTGATTGCGGCCAACAACCAGATTGACACATCAACATAATCTTTGGGGGGAAACATGAAAAAGGTATTCGTATTAGGCGTAGGAGCGCAGGGTTCCACGGTAGCCCAACGGCTGGATGAACACCCCGGCGTGGCCGAAATTGTCTGCGCCGATTATGACCAAAACGCGGTTGACGGCCTTGTTAAAACACTTCGCAAAGCCCGCGGCGTGCGGGTGGACGGCAGTAAGACGCAGGAGATCATCGCCGCAGCGCGCGGTGCGGACATCCTTGTAAACGCGCTGCCGGTAGAGTTCGGCAAACAGGCACTGGACGCCGCGCTCGCCGTTAAAGCCAACTACCAGGACTTTGCCGCGCCCTCTAACATTCTGGACGGCAGCTTTGATGATCTCGAGATTTACCTCGACGGCTTCAGAGTCCTGTACGGGGAGTACGGCAAGCGGTTCGCGAAGATCGGCAAAACGGCGATTGTCGGGACAGGTTCTGCGCCGGGGCTGATCTGCGTGGCGGCCAGACGTGCGGTACGCGAGCTTGACAGCTGCGACACCATCAACATGTTGGTCTATGATGGCGGCGAGGCCAAACGGTTCCTGCCTTTCTGGTGGTCACCGGTGGTCGCGCTGGGCGATATGGCCGAAAACGGGGTCGCGTTCATCGACGGCAAACTGACCCTGACCGAGGGATTCAGCCTGCCGGTGAGCAGAAAGTTCCCCGAAATGGGCGGGAAAGAAGTAACGATGGTCGAACATATGCACGATGAGCCGATCTATATGGGAATAAACGCTGACACACACTTCAAGGGTGCGCGGAATATCTACTTCAAATACGGCGGCGTCGGGATTGACTTCGCGCGGCCGCTGGCCAGAGCGGGGCTGCTCTCCCGCGAGGCGGTAGAAATCGGCGGGCAGATGGTCGTGCCCTTCGATGTAATTTTACATCACCTGCCGCCCGCGCCAAAATACCGTGAAGAGATCAGGGAAATCCTCGACGAGGGGCTGGTGGCCGACGAGGGCGCGCTGGTCGTAGAGGCATACGGCCAAAAAGACCGCAAGGATGTCATGGTCGATGTACATATTTTCGCGCCCGGTGTGGTCGAGTCGTTCGAGCGCTCAGGCCTGACCGCCGAGATGTATCAAACCGGGCAGTGCGGCTATCTGTTCACCAAAATGCTCATCGAAGGCGAGTTTCACCAGCGCGGGGTGATCTCAACCGACATGCTGGACGACGGACAGGTTGATCGCTACCTGGGTCTGGCGGCCGAGATTGACATCACACTGAGCGTCGAACTCAAAGACGACAGCCACTGACCACAAGTGGCAGCATAACAACAATAACAATATAACGGAGGAAACATCATGAAAGTTCTGGTACTGGGCGTAGGCGCACAAGGCACAACAGTAGCTATGCGGTTGGATGAAGAGCCAAAGGTCACAGAAATCATTTGTGCGGATTACGACGAAAAGGCAGTCGACAATCTGGTCAAGACACTTAAAAAAGCGCGCGGCGCAAAAGTTGACGGCAGCAAAACCGAAGACATCATCCGAGTCGGCCAAGGTGTTGATCTGGTCGTGAACGCACTGCCGGTCGACTTTAGCAAGCAGGCGCTGGACGCCGCGCTCGCACTTAAAGCGCATTACCAAGATTTCGCCGCCGGTGTGGGCATTGTCGAAGAGACCGACGAGGACACATCCAAGACCGGCTGGGTGCGCGGAATCAAGTTTATGTACCAAGATTACGGCAGGCGCTTTGCCGAAATTGGCCGGACCGCCGTCATAGGCACCGGCGCAGCGCCCGGACTTATCTGCGTTGTATCCCGCCGCGCTGTCCGTGAACTGGATAGCTGCGAGACCATCAACATGCTGGTTTACGAGGGCGGCGAGGCCAAGCGGTTCCAGCCTTTCTGGTGGTCGCCGGAAGTCGCGCTGGGCGATATGAGCGAGAGCGGCATCGCCTATATAAATGGCGAACTGGTCGAAACCGAAGCCTTCGGCCTGCCTGAGCGCAGAAGCTGGCCCGAAATGGGCGGCAAGGAAGTCGTAATGGTCGAGCACGCCCACGACGAGCCGGTCTATATGGGTCTGAACGCCGATAAGTTCTTCAAAGGCGCCAAGAACATCTACTTCAAATACGGCGGCGTTGGCGTTAACTTCGCACGCCCGCTTTATCGCGCCGGGCTGCTCTCCCACGAGGAAGTCGAAATCGACGGGCAGATGATCGTCCCGTTTGACGTCATCCTGCACCATCTGCCGCCCGCGCCCAAATACAAAGAGGAGATCAAAGAAATCTTGGACGAGGGGCTTGTGTCCGAAGAGGGCGCGTTCGTGGTTGAATGCTACGGCCTTAAGAACGGCAAAAAGGTTATGGTTGACGCGCACCTGGGCGCCCCCGGCATTATCGAATCCTTTGAGCGTTCCGGCCTGACCGCTGAGATGTATCAGACCGGGCAATGCGGCTTCTTGTTCACCAAAATGTTCATTGAGGATAAGTACACGCAAAAGGGCCTGATCTCCACCGATATGCTGGATGACGCACAGGTCGATTACTACCTGGCCCAGGCTGCCAAGCTTGATATCACCTTGGATATCGAGATCAAAGACGACAAGTAATCAGGTTAGGGCGTGTCAACACACCCTAAATAATCCGGATGCCAGAACGTCGCGCGTGCCAATCAAGCTATTGGCACGCGCTTTATGTCCGGCTTTCAAAATCTATGGCGAGGGATTTTTAACAGATGAGCGAAGTGCTTAAAAGCTTTATTAAATATGTCGGTCTCAACATCACGGGAATGGTTGTAACCGCGGTAGCCATCTTTACCGACTATTGGTTTATTGCCACGGCCATGGGTACAAACGGCCTGACCTCGCTGAGCCTTGCTGTGCCGGTCTACAGCATTCTTTGGGGAATCGGGCTGTTGCTGGGGGTGGGCGGGGGCGCCAAATACGCCGAGCTGAAAGCAGCCGGCGAGCAGGCCAAGGCCAACAAATTCTTCACGATTACAGTGAAAATGGGCGTCATGGTCATCGTCCCCATTATATTGGCGGGCGCGTTTTTGGGAACCCAAATAAGTATGCTGCTGGGTGCCGAGGGGCAAGTGATCTCAATGACAGCGAGTTACATCCGGGTTTTGCTGCTGCTTTCCCCGGGTATAATTATGTATAATATCTTTGAGGGTTTCACGCGCAATGACGGTTCCCCAAAAGCCGCGATGATCTCAAGCGTCATTTATAGCGTCATGAACATTGTGTGGGATTATATCTTTATCTTCGTCCTCGGGTGGGGGATGTTCGGCGCCGCTTTGGCGACTACCTTTGCGGCACTTTGCGCGCTTGGGTACTTGCTGGTTTACTGGCTTCAAAAGCGGTCCGGATTCCGTTTAGCCAAAGTGCAGGTCAGGCTGAGACACGTCATTCCCATCTGCATAGTAGGGGGATCATCTTTCATGGGCGAGTTTTTGTATGGCTTTGTGTTGATCGCTTTTAATCTGACCCTGTTAAACCTGGCCGGAAACGTTGGGGTTGCCGCCTTTGGGATTGTTTCGAGCATCGCGTTTATTGTAACATACATTTTCTTTGGCATAGGCCAGGGGATTCAGCCGCTTGCCAGCCACTACTACGGCAGGCAGGACAGCAAAAATCTCAGGAAAGTGCTGAACTATTCCCTGATAACCAGCGCAGCCGTCGCCTTGATCGTTATAGCCGGTATGTTCAACTTTACCGAAACCATAACAGCGATCCTTAACTCCGAACAAGACCCCATATTAGCCGAACTCGCAAACGAAGGGATACGAATTTACTTCGCCGCCTTCTTGTTCGCCGGGATCACAGTCATTGCTGTTGCATTTTTGAGTGTGACAAGCGCGCCCAAAGCCGCGCTCGCGCTGTCCATTTTGCAAGGTGGCGTTCTGGTTGTCCCTCTTGTGTTTGCACTGTCGCGGCTGTTTGGCATTTGGGGCGTTTGGCTTTCCTACCCGATCTCGGAGGTACTGCTGGTTGTTGTCAGTATTTATTGTCTGTCCAAAGCAAACAAAGTTCACCACGAGAGCCTGGGGCAGTCAACAACACCCAACCAATAACGTCTGTAAATGCCTGAACAACGCCGTCTCCTTGAAAAACTCCATCCGATATGGTAAAATATTCACAAAGTATCCGTTTATAAGTCAAAGGGCTTATAAATCCCAGATGGTGTATTCTTCGGGCAGGACGCACACATGTGCGAAAACCATAAAAACAGGAGGAAACGAGAATGAATCGCAAACTAAAGGCTGTACAGTACGGGTGCGGAAAGATGAGCGTATATTTAATGCGCTATCTGCTCGAAAAAGGGGCCGACATCGTAGCCGCTTTTGATGTGAACCCCGCAGTCATCGGCAAAGACATCAGCGAGATTATCGGCGGAAACAATGTTGGGGTAAGCGTATCGAACGCCAAAGACGCGGCCAAGATGATGGCGCAATTAAAGCCGGACGTCTGTGTGGTCGCCACCCTGAGCACAATGGCGGACATCAAAGATGTGTTTGCCCTTTGCGCGGAGAACGGCGTAAACGCAATTTCGACTTGCGAAGAATCACTCTACCCCTGGAACTCTTCCCCGGCCATCACCAATGAGCTTGACGCGCTGGCCAAAAAACATGGGGTCACCCTTTCGGGCAGCGGCTACCCCGATATGTACTGGGGGATGTTGATCGACACGCTGGCGGGGTCCATGCACAAGATCACCAAAATCAAGGGTGTGAGCAGCTACAACGTCGAGGATTACGGGATCGCGCTGGCCAAAGGCCACGGGGCCGGGCTGACCGCCGCCGAGTTTGAAAAAGAGATCGCCAGCTATAACGGCATGTCTTCTGCGCAGCAGCAAAAGCTGGTTGAGAGCGGCGAATACGTACCCAGCTATATGTGGAACCAAAACGGCTGGCTGTGCAGCAAGATGGGACTCACCGTCACCTCACAGGTACAAAAGTGCATCCCGGCCACACACACCGGTGACCTCAACAGCACAACGCTGGGAATGACCATCAAGGCCGGAGAGCCGACCGGTATGTCCGCCATTGTTGTGACCGAAACCGCCCAGGGGATTACGCTGGAAACCGAGTGTATCGGCAAAGTATACGCGCCTGGCGAGTTTGACCGCAACGACTGGACATTTTTCGGCGAGCCGGAAACCACCATCAACGTCAACCGCCCGGCCACCGTTGAGCTGACCTGCGCCAATCTGGTCAACCGGATCCCCGCACTGGTCAACGCGCAGCCCGGTTACGTTTCCAGCGACAAGCTGCCCAACAATGTCTATCTGATCAAGCCGATCAACGAGTATATAAGCGAAAAATAATAAGCGCCTTAACGAACATCCTGACAGATAGCTGTAAAAAAATGTTGCCCCTTACGGCGGCTTGATTTTTTATTGTCCTGCGACTACACTGTCAGCATCAGCCACAGTTTTTTCGCCATCTCTCACCGGCTATACTCAATCCGGTTTCGGTATGCGTTGCTGCCGTCCGGTTGACTTGTGTTGGCCCTCTGTTATACTATTTTCAGGGGGTCAAGAAAAACATACCGGCGCGATAAGCGTTCTGTACACACCCGGTGGAAAGGGATGGAAGAAATGATACATTTAGACGCCGGCCACCGTGCGCAAATCGGTGATGAGCTGGCGGCGATTTTAGACGCCGCCCTTGACGATGTTCTGGTTACGGACGGGAATGGGCAGGTTATATTGGTATCCGCTAAGTTTAAGCAAATGTACGGGGTAAACGGCGAGGACGTGATCGGCCAAAATGTATTTACCCTTGAGCGGCAGGGCGTGTTCAAGCCATCTATCACCAAGCTCGTCATCGAACAAAAGCAGAAAGTCACAATGGTTCAGGAAAACAGAGAGGGCAGAAAAATCATTGTTTCGGCGGTTCCGGTTAAAGACGGGGACGGAAACATCACCAAGATTGTAAGCTTCTCAAGGGATGTCACCGAACTTATGGAGCTTCAGGAACAGTACCGGAAACTTGAGCGAAAAATCGAGTTCTATTCAAACCGCCTGCATGAATGGGAGACAAGGGATCTAAAAAGTGATCTGTTCATTGGGAAAAGCAAAGCGATGCAGACCGTTATCGGTCAAATACACAAAATCGCGAAATTTGACGCGAATGTGCTGTTGACCGGTGAGTCGGGTGTCGGGAAAACCATGTTCGCCCGCCTGATTCACGAAAACAGCGCAAGGTCGGGCGTCGAGCCGGTTGAAGTGAATTGTGGCGCAATTCCGGAAACGCTTGTGGAATCCGAACTGTTCGGCTATGAAGCCGGCTCTTTCACCGGCGCGAACAAAAAAGGAAAGCTCGGGCTGATGGAGCTGGCGAGCGGCGGGACGCTGCTGTTGGACGAAGTGAGCGAGATTCCGTTTAGTCTACAAGTGAAACTGCTCAAAGTGATACAGGATAAAGCAATCACAAGAGTAGGCGGGGTGAAAAGCCTGCCCGTTGACTTCAGACTGATTGCCGCCAGCAATAAAGATTTGCGCGCACTTGTGTCGGCGGGCGGGTTCCGCGAAGACCTTTACTACAGGCTAAACGTGATACACATCGAAATCCCCGCCCTGCGGCAGCGCCAGGAAGACATCTTTGCGCTTGCGCTTTATTTTCTTGAAAAGTTCAACTTGAAGTACAACCTGAAAAAGATTTTGACAAGCGATACGGTGGACGCGCTTGCCCGCTACAATTGGCCGGGCAACATACGCGAGCTGGAAAACCTGATTGAGCGCCTGGTGTTGACGGCGGATGCAGATTTGATTGAAGAGGCGGCCCTGCCGGAGTATATCCAGAGCGAGCGGGCAGCGGCTGCGGGGTCTGCAAGCCTTGACGCCGCGCTGACCGGCCTGGAAAAAAAGATGGTGACAGCCGCTTATCAAAAGCATAAAACCACGGTGGGGGTTGCGCGGGAGCTGGGCATCAGCCAGCCGACAGCTGTGCGGAAAATACGCAAACATGTAGGCCGGTAAGACACAGCGCGGCAGAGTCTTATATTCATATATGAATTGTTATTCAATTATGAATATACAAAAAATGCTGATTACAAGACACTTGCTTAGCCGGGATATTCACATCTGAATATCCCGGCCTTTGTTATGAGGACAATCAATGGCCGTGGGCGGCTTAAACTGGTCAATTGTGAGTTGGCACAATGTTTGCTTATACATGTAATTGGGCAATATACTTAGAGACAGGGGTGAGACTTGTGAGCAAAAGCATAAAATATTTTCCGCCGAGCGCGGCGCACGCCCCGCGCTTTTCGGGCATCAAAACATTTATTCGGCTGCCGCATGTAAAAACCACAGAGGATGTCGATTTCGCGGTGGTCGGCATTCCGTTTGATACCGGCGCGAGCTATAAAGTCGGCGCAAGGTTTGGCCCGACCGCCATCCGCGAAGCGTCGACCCTGATCCGGAATTACAGCATGAATTTGGATGTAAACGTCTTTGATCATCTTTCCGGAGTGGACTACGGAGACTTGCCGGTAAAGCCGGGGTATATCCACGAGACTTACAAAGACATTGAAGATGGGTTGCAGCCGCTTTTTGACGCGGGCGTGGTGCCGATTTCACTGGGGGGTGATCACTCCATCACCCTTGGGGAACTGCGTGCAGCGGCCAAAAAACACGGTCCGGTCGCGCTTGTCCACTTTGATTCCCATCTGGATACCTGGGACAACTACTGGGGGATGAAGTACACCCACGGCACACCTTTTCGCCGGGCGTGCGAAGAGGGGCTGATCGACACAGCACACTCGATACAGATTGGCATTCGGGGCACCCAATACGGCCCCGAGGATGTGCAGGGTTCGATCGACTTGGGTTTTGAAGTGTTGACCGCCAACGAGCTGCACAAGATCGGGATGGATGAGGGCGTAAAGCGGATACAAAAAAGAGTCGGCAACGCCAAAACATTCCTGAGCTTTGACATTGACTTTGTTGACCCCAGCATGGCGCCGGGGACAGGAACGATCGAAATCGGCGGCTTTACCGGCTTTGAGACCATGACCCTTGTACAGGGGCTGCGGAACATCAAAATCATCGGGATGGATCTGGTGGAGGTTCTGCCGGCCATCGATCCGGCCGGCATCACCGCCTATATGGGCGCGAGCGTCATACACGAAGTGCTTTCCATCCTGGCTATACAAAAAAGGGATGGCAGGCGCTAAAACCGTTTCGAAAGGAGACAATATTAGAGAAGCGCTGTTGCCGTGAACAAGCTGTCAAAAACATGATAACTGGGAGTTGATGTCACAAATGCAAATGGAAGATTTTAAACCGATACCGCTGGCGGAAAGATCGCTGTCCACAAAGTCCACATTCATGATCTGGGGTGCCTGCAACCTGGTCATTACCTCGGTTTTAACCGGGATGTATATGATCCCAAGCTTATCACTTGAAACCGCTTTGATGGCTATTTTCTTCGGTTCGGCCATCGGCGCCATCCCGCTTACACTGGTGGCGCTAATGGGCACTAAGACCGGTCTTGCGACAATGGCCGCCAGCCGGGCAACCTTTGGCGTAAAAGGCTCGATGATCCCTTCGGGCATCAATGTTGTAACACTGGCTGTCTGGTCCTGGATACAGGCCGGGATCGGCGGATATGCGCTTAACTACGCCTCAATCATGCTGTTTAATTTTGACAACCACACCATTTACACGATAATTACACAGGTGCTGGTTGTGGTGATCGCGCTTTACGCCATCAAAGGGATCGCGCTTTACGAAAAAGTCACCATGGTCGTGCTGGTGTTGATTTTTGGCGCGGTTATTTTCACCGCGGTCACCTCATTCGGTGTGGGTGGAATTTTCGGGTTTGTGGCCGGCACTTACCCTCTGTATGAAGCCCTCTCAACCATGGAGGTGTTCGACCTGGTAGTCGTCACCGCCCTGACCTGGACACCATTGGCCGCCGACTACAACCGGTACTGCAAAACACAGAGAGCATCGGTCTTGGGCACCGGACTGGGCTACACCTTGGGCTCGACCCTGTCTAAAGGGATTGGCGCGCTGGTGATCGTGATGATCCTGCTCACCGGAACGGAAGTCCCTCTGGACGCGGACGGCGGAATCCACACTTCCGAAGTGTTCAGTATGGTCGGATTCGGAATCGCCGGCGCGATCGCGATCTTTATGTCGGTTATTGCCGCCAATGTCATGTGCGTCTACAGCTCTACCATCTCTTTCCTCAACATCTTCCCCAGAGCCTCATTCAGAAAGTCGGCAATCGGCATCGGCGTCATCTGTGTGGTCGGCGCTGTGTTCAGCGGGATACTCGGCGTATTTCTTGACTGGATCTTCCTGCTTGGCGCGCTGTTCATGCCTCTGTTCGCAATCATAATCGCGGATTTCTATGTGATTCAAAAACAAAACTATCAGATTGACGCAATCCTTTCGCCCGAAACCCACAAAGAGTACAGCTACTCAAACGGCTGGAACTTGAAAGCGATCGTGGTCTATCTTTTCTCGGCCGGGCTTTCTTATTACTGGATTATCAACCCCATCCCGATTGGGTTTACCATTCCGGCTTTTGTCATTGCGTTCGTTCTCTACATCCTTGCCTGCAAGTACGTCAAAACCAAGTAACCGACACAGGAGGAGATATCATGTTCAAAGTGAAAAAGTTTGTCGACCTTTCCTGGCCGTTGACAAAGGACACGCCCATTTATCCGGGAGACCCTGAGCCGAACATCGAAGTTGCCACAACGATCGAGAATGAGGGCTTTAACCTTTCCAGCGTTTTTATCGGGACACAGACAGGTACACATGTCGACGCGCCCTATCATTTTTCAAACGACGGCGATACCATTGACAAAATGGAGCTCGACTTCTTCATTGGAGAAGCGGTGGTCATCCCCGTGCTCGGCAAAAAAGCCAACGAAGAGATCACAATGGCGGATATTCAGCCGCACAAAGACAAGGTCACGCCCGGAAAGATCGTCATGTTTTACACCAACTGGGACAAAAAGCGGGGCACGGATGAATTCTTCACCCACCCCTATCTCTCGGTGGAGGTCGCGCGGTTTATCGCCGACAACGGCACCCGCTTTGTCTGCATCGACACAATTAACGTGGACAAAACCGGCGGCACTGAGTTCCCCGTTCACGACTTGTTTGTTGAAAAGCGGCTGGTGATCGGCGAGAACATGACGGGCTTTGACAAAATTGACTTTGACGATGTTGTGTTGGCGGCGTTCCCGATGAATATTGTGGGCACAGACGGCTCCCCGGTGCGCGCCGTCGCTATGGAGATGGCATAGCAGGGCGCTTTCGCTGCGGCTGCCGCGCGTCCTCACGTTTGCTGGGAGCTTATTAGCGTCACAAAATCAAGAACCACCACCGGCCAAAAAGCCGTTGGTGGTTCGTTTGCATTCTACTCGGGCCATTTTGCGTGTAGATCCATGTTTGTGCGAACTTTGGTTTCAAATCCCCATTTGCTTTCGGCAGTGTGCGCGGCGTCGGCATACCAGCCCTCAATCTTTGCGCCGACCCTGCCCACTGTTTCAGGCAGATCAATGTCCTCAAGCCTTTGGCCGCGTTTTATATAGACTATATAGGGGTCTTCGCCCGTGCCGGGGTGAAATACCACACACACTTTGCGACGCCACAGGAGAAAGAGCGTCAATGACCCGAGTGCAGCCAGGTGCGCCCACCAAGGGAGCGCGCCGGCTGTTGCGGTCAGGTTATGTGGGAGCGCCGCCAAGGGGGCGGGAGCACCGGAAACCGGGTCTTGGGGCGCCAAAGGAACCGGCTGGTCGAAGATTTCTATCAGGGCCGGGGGCCCTGCAATATCGGCGACCGGTGCGGCCACCGATTCCGGAACCACTGCGGTGGAGCCAAAGGTCAGCGGAGCCGCGGGGTCATCGAGGAATTCCACAACCGGCGGGGCTGGGCCGAGAGCCACAGGTGTGCGCGTTCTGAAGCCGCTGTCGCCGCTGACAAAATTATTCCACTCTGTGTTAAAGCGGGCTTGATCTTCCGGGGTTAAGCTGTCCCACCCAGCGGCATACCGCGCTTGATCCCTTGCGGCGCCGATCGCATCGTTTCTGATCTCTTCACGAACCGTTTCCAGCAGGCCATCGCGGTCCGGTCTGCCGCTTGTGCGAAGATCACTCGGTTGATCATCCAAAATTGCAAGCGGATCCACAGGGAGATCGCCGGGTTCTGTCTCGGCATCATTGCCGGCTGCGGCGGTCTCATCGCCGGCGCTTATACTGTTTATTTGGTTGTCGCCTTCGCGGTTTGATAATCCATGGCATCTTTGCGTCCGTGCAGACTTTCGTGCTCAGCATCCCCGAAGCCGCGGCTTTCCGCAGACAGTTCACTGATGCCGGTATCTTTATCCTCACCATAGGCAGCGGAGCCGACCGGCACGACCGAGCTGACCAAAACCGAGACAGTCAACACACACGCTAAAATTTTGCGAAACACTGCACCCTTTAACATATGTACACCTTCTTCTCACTGCTGCCGGTATGGCCTTGTTGACCGGCTTTGCGAAAGTTTTCGTTTTGTCGATTTTTCACCAATTACAGTTTAGCAAATGATATATAAAATATGGCTCCGATTACTAAAATGTAACCGAAGCCATATTTTGCTGCCGGATATCTCATCTGCCGCGAAACCCGCATAACTTCGCGACATAATATTTTCGCTCGACCGTTTCAATTACAATTGCGACTTCGTCTTCGACCTTGAGCTTTTCGCGCAGGCCCTTGATCCGCACCCGGACAGTTCCGGCCGAATCCAGCGCTTCCTGCCCCCAAACGGCCTGATATATCTCTTCGGCTGTCAGACGTATGCCGGTATTTTTTAAAAAGAAGGACAGAATGGCAAACTCTTTTGGGGTAAGCGAAACATCCTCGCCGCAAAGATATGCCTTTTGTGTGGCGTAGTTGACGGCCAGAAGCGGCCCATAACTGATCATGTCGGCTGCCCGCCGGGTGTTGGCCTGTGCTTTCGCGTTTTCGGCGGCCATTTTCACCCGCTCGCTTTGGCTTAAAAGTTTTTTGATTCGCGCAAGCAAAACGTCATTGTCGTAAGGCTTGGCAACGTAGTCGTCCCCGCCCTCTTGAATCCCTTTAACTTCATCACTCGATTCGGACAGCGCGGTCAACAGCAGCACCGGTATATCCATCGTCTGCTTTATCTCGCGCAGAAAGTCAAGCCCGCTGCCATCCGGCAGGTTGATGTCGAGCACAATCAGATCAGGCCTAAGCTGCGCAACAGCTGCCCGTGCGCCCGCAAGGTTCTCTGCGGTTTCTACGTGGTAACCGCTCACTTCTTCCAAAAGCTCTTGGTTGATTTCCAGAATTGCCTTTTGATCTTCGACCAGAAGTATGCTATACACGATTGTCCTCCTCTTCGATATCAGCCGGGTTCGGTTCCCCCCGGTTTTTGGCAGCCACCGGTATCGTAAAAGTAATCGCGCACCCTTTGCCCGGCTCACTTTCGGCTGTGATGGTCCCGCCGTGTGCGTGCACAATGCGCTTGCTTATGGTCAGTCCAACGCCGGTACTGCCCGAACCGGATATCCCCCGCTCAAAGATTGTGGGCAAAAGCGCGGTCGGCACACCCGCCCCGTCATCCTTAACGGTAACGGCGATGTATTGCCAGCCGTCTGACTCCCACAGCTTGATGCTGACCATAATTACCCCATCTTTTGTATGCCTGTTCGCGTTGGTCAAAAGATTGGTGAGCACCTGAATGAGCTGGTCGGCATTCCCGTAAAGATAGGGGAGATTTTCCTGCGCGCGGACTCTTAGGATATTCCCGCGCTTCCCGATTATGCTTCGGTAGGCCTCGGCGTTTGCGGTAAACAGGGTGGTGGCGTTGAGCGGGCGCATTCTCTCTCTGCTTTCTTGCATAGCGGCCATTCGCAGCGCGTTTTCGGTCAGTCGGGCCACCCGCATGATCTCTTCTTTCGCACGGGCCAGAGATTGGCTGACTCGCTCGTTTTCGACCCCGTCTCTTTCAAGCAGTCTGGCCGCACGCTGCACATCCCCGGAAATAATGGCCAGCGGCGTCTTGATCTCGTGGCTCATGTTGGCAAGATATTCGGTCTTCATACGGGAAAGGCTGTCCAGTGTCGCGTTGTCGCTGGCCAGGCGCTGTTCAATAGCCTCGTGCTCTCTGCGCTGTTTGCTGACAATTGCAAGCTCTGCCTCAGTCCGATGGAAGTAGAGCGCCAAAGCAATGGTGTTGACAAATATAAAGACCATCGCACCGACCAAGATGTAGTTAACAATGGCGTGCGGGTTGTAGTTAAGAATCATTACTTCAGTTCCGCCCAAAACAACGTTTATGCAAGCCCCGAATAAAACGAGTGTGTGTTCAGTGTGCCACTTTTCGCGATGTTTGGCAAACAGCCAGGCCATATTGAACAAAATGGCCAAGCAAAAGAATATAGTGATATTGATGTATACAATTTCTATGCGCGAATAAACATTGGGCGGGGTGGCCAACATAAAGGCCGCGTGCGTACCTAAAACAAGGATGGCGCCCCATTTTAAGGCGCGGTTGAGCATATTCCCGTACATCGCGTCAATATACAGTATGACAAAGACCACAAAAGCGGATGTGCTTAGGTAGCCAATCAGGTAGTTGCCCTGCCAGTCAAGGGCAGGCATCAGCCTCTCGCTTAACCATAGATCGATTCCGATTGTGCGCAGGGCAATGGCCAGGCAGACCAGCGAAAACCACATAAACCGCAACTGATTCTTAAAGAAGAGAAAAATCCCAATATAAAACAAAGCCGCCATCAGTGTAATGCCGATGATGATGCTGATCCGCACATGGGAAAGGGTGTGCATGGCAGTGATCTGGTGTTGCTCACCAAAATACAGAGGGCTGAGCAGCCCGCCATGCGCAAGAATATGGCTGGAGCGCTGGATGATGACCTCAACCGGCAAAGCCCCCGCCGTAAAATAGACGGTAAAATAATTCGTGTGAGAAATCATAGTCCGGTAGCTCTCACCCGGCCGGCCCACCGCCGCCAGCAAAACCCCGTCCACCCAAAGGTACATGGCATGAGTTGCGCTGTAGCCGGAAATCCCGTATACTTTGCCCTCGATGAGGTTGTCGATCACAAGGCGGTAGGTCGCGAATCCCGGGTTGGTGTGATCCCACGCCTCCACCCCGGCCGCGCGGCCACCGGCAAAGTCCTCGGGGGTGTAAAGCACATTCGGATAGCGGTCAAACGCGTAGGGCGAAACAAGGGCAATCCCGGCCGAAAAATCAAAATCACCCAGTTCGGCGGCGGTGTCGATCACTCGGGCACTGGTGTGGGTCATCAACAAAATTGCGGCAAAAAGCAGCGCAATGATCAACAGGTAAAAGACCGCATTGAACATCCGGCTTTGACTGTCCCCGGCAATTGTTCGAGATTTCGCGTTGTCCATTCGAATCCCTTTCGGTATGAGCGTTTATAGTCAACGAGCTTAAATATCACCTCATCTTTGCGGTCTTGTTTCCGCCCTGCCGCGCCCACCCCCTTGATGGAAGCTGTGTCGTCCTTGTCAAATCTTGGTCAATTTTCAAGCACACTGACTATATCCTGCGGCTGTCGAAAACGGGCGGCAGGTCAACCGCACCTTTTTTACGTAAATATAATATATGATATTGTCTCGTCAGTCAACCAAATATGTGTGGGAGCTTGGCGCGAAAGCCCTCGTTTTGCGGCCGCCCCACTAGGTGTCAGCCTACAAAAACACGAGCATATACAAGAAAAACAGCACAATCCCCGCCGCCATATGCAGCACAAACGCATTGTTCGCGATTATTTGCTCTTCAAGCGGGCGGTGCTGTCCTATATAAACCAATAGGACGATAGGCCCATGTTGTAGTATAAGCGTGTAGAACGCATGGTCAAGCAAGGGGAATCCGGGCGCGAGCGAATCGAGAAAGAGTAGCTTAAACGACACCCCGGCCGCAACAGACACCACCAGTCGAACCGCCGCATATGTGACACTGGTTTTGAGGTGTCTCTTTTCACGCAGCTGCAGCCGGTAACCGATGAGAATCAGTGCAAGCGCAGCGTCATTCCGCCGACTCTGCTGATCGTTTCAAGCAGGCCTGCGCCAAATACATTGGCAGAAATAAGGGGCGCCAGGCCCGCTATACCAAATATCGCGCCCAGCGCTACCATAATTATAGCGGGCGAAAGGAAGGCGCTAAGCTTTGCGCCACTTTTGTTGTAATAGATATGCAGCGCGGGAATGAACACCCCGGCGGCAAAAATCTCATGTCCCATGCCCAGCAATGCCATCGGGGCGGCGTTTTCCATCCCGAATATTTCCACAAACACCGGAAACGCCACTGTGCCGAACCCGAACGTGCTCAGAAAAAACGGAAAGAAGTCGTGCCTGATAACAGGCAGTACACGGTAAAGCACCAGACCGGCCAACATCATAGCGAGCATAAAAACAAACATGCCGGCGCTCACAATTAACTGCCCCTGCCCAAACTGCATGGCGGCAAACGCGGTAAACAACAGACATGGAATGGTCACCCGCAGCATAAGGCTTTGCATCCGCTTGAACGAAACTTCCTCAAAAAAGCTCAGCCGCTGCAATATAACGCCCAAGGCGATGAGAAGGACAAGTGGTATAACCTGGCTCAAAACACTCATACCTGCGCCGCCTTTCCGCTGTCACCAAGCAAGGCCGCCGCCAAAAAAATGGTTGCCGCCGATACGCCGGCCATCAGGAAGAACCCTGTACGCAGGCTGAAATAGTCGGTTATCACGCCCATGATCAGCGGGCCCGCCATCATGCCGACTGCGAAAACCGACTGAAAAAAACCCATTGCCGCGCCCCGCCGCTCGGGCGCGATATTTTGCACACACATACCCATAAGCAAAGACAATGTGAGCGTGTTGCCCATGCCCGCAACCGCCTGCATCAAATAAAGCTGTGGGATTGTGGCCACAAACGGCATGGCCGCGCAGTAGATCGCTGTGACAAAAAATCCGGAGACCACAAGCCATTTCGCGCCGACCCGCGACAAAATGTACTTGCTTAAACAAAAGTTAAGCAGGATACCAGGCGCCAGCAGCGCCACATGCATGTATCCCAGCTGCGCCGGCGCCGCGCCTATGTAGACGGCGTGGTTGGCAGCGAATGTGGCGTATGTAGCGAACGCGACAAGCTGGGTGAGGACAGCGAGGATTGTGGTAACCAGCAAGTTGCGCTCTTTTGCTACCTCAATGAACGCACCAAGCCGCAAAGGCCTGCGGTCGCCGGCTTTGTCTTCGCGCACGAACAGGCTGATGCCAAACGCAAGAAATCCCCCCGCCGCACTTAACACAAACGCCGAGCGCGGCCCAAAGCTGGCCGCAGCCGCCCCCGCCATCACAAAGGCCGCCAACCGCCCGAACCGGTTGGCCAGGTTGAGCATTGTAATCGCCCGGGTTGCGTGCTCGGGCTTATAGTAGCTGGCGTACAACACTGTATAAGGTACCCACGCCGACGACGCCACCCCGGCAAGCGCCCGCCCTGCAATAAACCCGGCCGGACTGTAAAACACCAGCATACACAGTGCGGACAACCCGGCAAACAGACTGCCCGCGCATATGAAAAACTTTCGCTGCCACCTGTCCGCCCCGACGCCGATCGGCACCCGCAGCACAAATTGCAGCAGGCCATACGCGCCGCCCACAAACCCCATGATTGAGGCGGAAGCGCCCATCGCCATCAGCTGGGGGTTGACATAGGGGGTGTACGCATACTGCGCAAACCAAAACACCGCCGCCACCGCGAACAAAATCCCCCGCGAAATGCTCAGCTTGTCCACCACGCACCTCCCCACTCTATCACACGCTTCCGATTATATACGCACCCGCCCGATAAAGCAATAGTCCGTACTTTCGCCGCAAAGGCAAGTCTATGCACAAAATAAAAAAATATCGAAATAAATTTCGAAAAACTGTTGACATTGTGATCAGAAACTCTTACAATGACCTTAATAATGGCAATTAAACTGAATCGTTTTTACACAGTGAAAATGATTGGAATTTAGGAGGGCTTCGCGTGCCGATCCGTCAAACAACGAATCGCTCGGCTGAGCGGATGCTGGATATCTTGGACTGCTTTATGGGCGGAGATGAGCTCGCGCTCATGGAGGTCGCGCAAAAGGTCGGCCTGCCGACAAGCACAGCCTATCGCCTTATGCAGACACTGGAGGCCCGGGGCTTTCTCAAACGGGATGACGCCAAACGGTTTTCACTGGGTGAAAAAGTCGGGGATTTGATCGAAGCGTACACAGGCGGCCGGTTTGACTTGCTGCGCTGTGCCGCTATGCATCCGATGGAGGCGCTGAGCGGCAAGCACAACGAAACGGTTCGCCTTTTCGTGCGTGACGGCGGCTATAAGCTTTGCGTCGAGGCGGTTGAATCCACACGAGACCTGCGGCATATCGTCAAAATCGGCGAACGCCACAACCTGATCAGGGGCGCCGCGGGCAAAGTCCTGCTGGCTTACATGCCCGAACCCCAGCGCCGCGCAATCCTGGAAAGCGACCAACTGGAAGAGAAGATCAGAAAAGTGTATACAGACGGGTACGCTGTCAGCTTTGGCGAGCGGGAAGAGGGCCTTGTAGGCATCGCCGCGCCGGTCTTTTTCGGCACGGACCAGATGATCGCCACCGTTTCGCTGTCCGGGCCGACCTCCCGCTTTACTGAAAGTGATCTGCCTGAAAAAATTCAGGACACACTCGCGTGTGCCGGAAGAATCACCCGAGAGCTGAGTGCGTGCTGGCAGTATAAATTGGGCGGCAGCACCTCGTAAGGATACCCGGCGTTAACCGCGCAGCAAATATCTAAGAGAGGTTGATGTGTATTATGATTAAGGCGATCAAGTGGCTGGACAAAAACTTCGAGAAGTACATATTGGTGTTTTTGCTGATTCTGATAACCGGCGTCCTGTCCTTACAGGTATTCATGCGGTTTGTCGTGAATAGCCCGACGTTCTGGTCAGATCGGGTCGCACAGCTCAGCCTGGTTATCTCCACCTTTTTCTCAATCAGTTATTGTATCCGCCGGGGCAGCAGCCTCAAGATTGATCTGTTGATCAAAGCGGTGCCTGCGCCGGTCGCCAAGGTGATGGCCGTTCTGGTAAAGGTCATTATGCTTGTTCTGTTTAGCCTGCTGGCCGCCGCTTCTTGGGGCACACTCGGGCAATACGTCGAGCGGGGCACCACCGACGCGGCGCTCGGTATCCCCATTCAGTATTTTTACATGGTTGTCTTTTTCGCCCTGTCGCTGGCCGTTGTCCGCTGTGTACAAGCGCTGATCTTTGAGTTCTTCCCCGAAAAGAACCCGGAAGTGCTGGTCACCATGATCAGCAAGCCGGCCGACCCGCCCGCCAAGGATACAACCAGCGACCAGCCTGTCGCCGATAACGAATAAGGAGGTATGCGTTCATGTCTATCGGTGTTCTGTTTTTAGGTTTCGCCATTTTGCTCGCGCTTAGTGTACCGGTCTCGGCCACTCTGGCCGTCTCGGCGTTTATGCCCAACTTTGCGGCGTACTTTCAGACCGGTGATTCCGCGGCTATGATGCAGCAGATGGCCGTGCTGATCCGCAACTTCTTTAACGGGGTGGACGCATTCACGCTGCTCGCCATTCCGATGTTTATTCTGGCCGGCGGGATAATGGCCAGGGGCGGTATTTCCGGCAAGCTGTTTAACGTATTCGCTTACTTTCTGGCCAACAAAACCGCCGGGATGCCCTGTGCCGTTATCTTATCGACCTTATTTTACAGCATGACTTCAGGTTCGGGACCCGCAACCGTTGCGGCGGTCGGATCAATGGCAATTCCGCTGCTTGTTAAGCTGGGTTACGACATTAAGTGGTCGACCGCGCTGATTGCGGTAACCGGCGGGGTCGGCGTCATCTCGCCGCCCAGTATCCCCTACGTTCTCTTCGGCGCGGCGACAGGCACTTCGATCGGCGATCTGTTCATCGCCGGAATTATCCCCGCTATCCTGATTATCACGCTGCTGCTTGTCTACGCTTACATCTACTGCAAAAAGAACGGCGAAGACAAAGAAAAACTGATGGAGTACCACCGCGAAGTGCACGCCAGAGGCTTTTGGGTTGTGTTTAAGGACAGTTTTTTTGCGATGCTCGCACCGATTATCATCTTGGGCAGCATTTACAGCGGGATCGCTTCGCCGACTGAAGCCGCAGTCATTGCCGTGATTTACAGCCTGTTTTTGAGCGTGTTCGTTTACCGCACCCTGCGCTTCAAAGAGCTGCGCGAGATCTTTGTCAACTGCGCGAATACATATTCGACTTTGCTGTTCATCCTCGCGGGCGCGGTGGCTTTCGGCCGCACACTCACCCTGATGCGCGCCCCCCAACAGGTGGCTGAACACATTCTGGGTACATTCACAACCTACGTCGCGGTAATTCTGGTCATCAACCTGTTTATGTTGTTGATTGGCACTTTCCTTGACACCACGCCGGCCATTTTGATTCAGGCGCCGCTCTTTCTGCCCATCGCCATGGCAATGGGGATGCACCCGGTTCACTTCGGGGTTATGATGGTCATCAACAAGGCGATCGGCTTTGTGACCCCGCCGCTGGGCGTAAATATCTTTGTCTCAAGCTCAATCACCGGGCTGCCCATGATGACAATCATCAAGCACAGTATGATACCGCTGCTCACCTTTGTCATTGCGCTTTTGATCATCACGTTTGTGCCCTGGTTCACCCTCGTGCTAATTTCTTAGTGCGTTGACTATAGCAGTCGCTCCACTCCAAAACCAACCCGCCTTTGCGGTCTTTTTTCCACCGGCCTTGTCTGGCAAAAACCTCGCAAATCCCGGGTTGATTTTGAAGTAAAACAACCATAAAACTAGATAGCGAAAGGTGTTGTAAAAGATGAAAACCAGAAAAATCACGTTTATCGCGCTCATACTTGTTCTTGCCATAGCCGCAACCGCTTGCGGCCCGGCCACCCCGGCTGTTCCGGCGGCCCCCGCCGCTCCGGCGGCAGAAACCCCCGCCGCCGACGCAGGCGATGTGATCGAAGGCGTTGAGGCCGCTACATTTATTCTGGCCAACGCCTCCCCGGACGACACGGTTACCGGCCTTTTGTCCCACGAGTTTGCGCGCCTGGTCGGCGAAATCTCGGGCGGCGCCATGGTTATCGACGTCTTTCCCAACTCACAGCTGGGCGGCGACGCCGAAATCTTCACGAACGTCGGTGTAGGTGAAATCGACTTTATCGTTGGCACCACCGCCCCGCAAGTTCCCACCATCCCCAATCTGGCCATTTTCGACCTGCCGGTCGCATTCCCGACCCCGGCGCTGGCCAGGCGGGTGTTGGACGACGACGCTTATATGAATTTTATTCGCGCCGAATACGAAGTCGCCGGCTACAAGCTGTTCGGGATGGCGGACCAGGGTTTCCGGGTGATGAGCTCGAACATCGCGATTCGCTCAATGTCCGACTTTGGCGGCGTGCGCATCCGCACTATGGAAAACCCCTATCACCTCGCCTTCTGGACCGCGCTGGGCGCCTCCCCCGCTCCGATGGCTTTCGCTGAAGTTTTCATCGCGCTGCAGCAAGGCACCATCGACGCGCAGGAAAACCCCCACGAAGTCATTGTGGCCAACGCGTTCTACGAAGTGCAAAACTATATCATCCACACCAATCACTTGCTGCACACAATCACACTGGTCATGAACAACCCGCGTTTCCAGAGCCTTTCACCCGAACAGCAGCAAGTACTTGAACAGGCCGCGGCCACCGTTATTCCGTGGGCCAGACAACAGGCCGACGCCCGGGTACAAGACCGCGTTGACACAATCGCCGCTTCCGGTTCCGAAGTAATCGAGATTCCGGCCGATTTGATGGCCGAAATGCTTGAAGCCGCAAGGCCGGTCTACGACATGATCCGCGATGTGGTCGGCGAAAACCTTTACGGCGCGCTGATGGATTCGATCGAGCGCAACAGCTAATTGAACCGGATATTTCATTAAAGCCGGCCCCACCTCCGCTTGAGGCGGGGCCGTTTTCTTATCAGGAAAGGAGATGCCACATTGGGTTTTAAATATTCACTGGCACGGCTGACCGCCATCGGCTGCACGCCGTCCGAAATGATCTACGTCGCGGGGATGACCGGCTACGACTATGTCAGCATTCGCCCCATGCGTCTTGGGCTCGCGGGTGAGCCGATCTACACACCCGCTGAAAAGCCGGAAATTGCTGAGCGGATGAAGCGCGCACTAAAGTACACCGGCGTAAAAGTCTACGACATCGAGTTGGCCCGGATCAACGATGTGATCGACATCGCCGTTTACGAGCCGGCCATCATCACCGGCGCGCAGCTGGGCGCAAAATGCATCATCAGCAGTATATGGACTCAGAACAAGAGCATGTATATTGAAAAATTCGGGCAGCTGTGTGACCTGGCCGCCAAGCACGGGCTTTCAGTTGCGCTTGAGTTTGTTCCGATCGCGGCGGTGAATACACTGGCCGCGACAAAAGAAGTCATTGACGCGGCCGGCCGCTCGAACGCCACTTACATGATCGACACCTTTCACTACCACTGCTCGAAAGAATCTCCGGGCGCGCTGGACGACATCCCGCCCGAAAAGTTCAAGATGGCGCATATCTGTGACGGGCCGGCCGGGATGGAGAACCTGACCGACCGCGAAGAGCTGACAAGCATCATCCGGGGCGGGCGCCTTTATGTGGGCGAAGGCGGCGTGGATGTAGCCGGAATAATCAGTAAGCTGCCCAAAGACGTTGTGCTCAGCATTGAGCTGCCCCATTTTGAACGGTGGGCTGAACTGGGTTTCGCTGAGCACGCGAGGCGCTGTTTGAGCACGGCAAAAGAATACTTCGCCAAACGCGGCATGGAATAAGGAGCTGGTATCTCTATGGCTAACGCAAGACCGGAAGCCTACAACGCCCTTCGCCCCGAACAAAAGGCCGAGCTGACCGAAAAACTGCAAAAGGCAAGGGCTGCTCAGAAGATCATCGAGGGCTACAGCCAGGAAACCGTCGATAAACTCTGTCAGGCGGTGGCATGGAGCGTAGCCAACAAAAAGACATTTTTGGGTCTGGTCGACATGAGCATACAGGAAAGCAAGCTGGGCGATTACGAGACGCGCGGCAGCAAGCGTTTTAAGATCCGCGGGATTCTCAGGGATTGCCTGCGCCAAAAAAGTGTGGGCATCATCGAAGAGATCCCCGAAAAAGGGATCGTCAAATACGCAAAGCCGGTTGGGCTGATCGGGTGCGTTGTGCCGACCACCAACCCCGACCTCACCCCGGCAGGCAATGCGCTTTACGCCATCAAAGCGCGCAATGTCGTGCTCTTTGCCCCACATCCGCGAGCCAAGAAGACCAGCTTTGAGACCGTTCGCCTGATGCGCGAAGCGCTTGAAAGCCAGGGCGCGCCGGCGGATATCCTGCAATGTCTTGAGAATGTGAGCATCCCCATGACCAAGGCGCTGATGGCCGAGTCCGACCTGATCATCGCCACCGGCGGGCAGGATTTAGTCCGCACGGCCTATTCTTCTGGCACCCCGGCCTATGGGGTGGGCGCGGGCAACTCGACCATGGTGATTGACGAGACCGCGCTGCAAAATATAAAAGAGTGCGCGGGTAACACAATGCTCTCCAAAACGTCAGATTTCGGTTCGGGCTGTTCGGCGGACGGCAATCTTGTGGTACACGAGGATGTTCTTGCGCCGCTCAAGGAGGCGCTGGTTGCCGAAGGCGGATATCTGCTAAACCCGCAAGAGCAGGCCGCGGTCAAACGCGTGATGTGGGATGAAGAATGCCATCGTCTGGCGGATACGGTCGCCATCGCCCCGCAGGGAATCGCCAAAGCGGCCGGGTTTGATATCCCGGATGACCGCAAGTTCTTAATCGCCGCCAGCGACGGCATCGGCCCAAGGTACGAAAGCGCGTTCTGCCGCGAAAAACTGACAACCCTTTTGACTATCCACTGCTATGGCCGCGACTTTGAAGACGCAATTGAGATGATGAAGGGAATTTACGAAGTCGGCGGCAAAGGGCACTCGTGCGGTGTGTATTCGTTTGACGATGAGCACATTCACCGGATTGCGCTGGTTGCGCCGGCCAGCCGGATGATGATACGCCAGCCGCAGTCAAAGGCCAACGCCGGCGCGTTTAACAACGGTATGCCGATGACTTCCAGTCTGGGCTGCGGCACCTGGGGCGGCAACATCATTTCTGAAAACGTAAACTTAAAACACTATATGAACGTCACCTGGGTGTCTCGCCCCATCCCCGAAGACAGGCCGGATGACCGGGAACTGTTCGGTGAATTTTACGACCCAACTATGGAGGTTTAGCGGATGAAGAAACTGGTTTCAGAACAAATTGTCAACTACCTTGAACGGCGTGAGGTTGAATATGTCTTTGGGCTGACCGGACACACGGTCATCGCGATGATGGACGCGCTCCGCCAGAGCGAGAGCGTCAAGTACATCTCTGTCCGCCACGAGCAGATTGCCGCCCACATGGCGGATGGGTACGCCAGAGTCAAGCGCCGGGCAGGCGTTTTGCTTACCCATCTGGGGCCGGGGCTGACCAACGCCACCACCGGGGTAGCCAACGCCTCCCTCGACTCGATTCCCATGGTAGTCATTTCCGGGGACGTTCCGCTTTACTACCACGGCAAACACCCCCACCAGGAAGTAAACATGCACGCAGACGGCAGCCAGTATGAAATCTACCGCCCGTTCGTTAAGCGCGCCTGGACAATTGACCGCCCTGAACAGATCCCCGAAGTGCTGGACAAAGCGTTTCGGCTGGCTGAAAGCGGCAAACCGGGGCCGGTGTTGATCAATGTGCCGATGGATATGTTCTCCCGCGAGATTGACACCGCCTGTTTTGAGCGCACTTATATGGACAGCCGCACGACTGTTCGCCCTTCGCTGTGCGGCGACACTGCCCAGGCGATCGTCAAACGGCTGCTTGAAGCGAAAAATCCGATTATACACGCGGGCGGCGGCATTTTGCTGGCCGGGGCAACCGATGAGCTAAAGGCACTCGTCGATCATCTGGAAATCCCTGTTTCCCGCACGCTTATGGGCCAGGGTTGCCTGTCCGATAAGCACCCGCTCATGCTGGGCATGACCGGCTTCTGGGGCGTAAAGTTCATCAATGAGATGACGGCAAACGCCGATGTGATTCTGGCACTCGGCACCCGTTTCGCCGAAGCCGACTCCTCAAGCTGGTACAAAGGCATTACTTTCGACCAAGGCAAAACCAAGTTTCTGCAAATCGACATTGAACCGGCTGAGATCGGGCGCAACTACCCGGTGGAAATCGGCGCGGTTTCCGACCTCAAAATGGCGCTCGGGGAACTGCTCAAAGCCGCCGAGAAGCTCTGCCCCGCCGGCGTTAAGCGCCCCAATGTCATAAAGCATATCGCCGAGCGCAAAGCCGAATTCAAAGCACGCAACGCGCCGTTTTACGCCGACGATCGCTTTCCGATGACGCCCCAGCGCATTCTCGGCGACTTTAAGGAAGTATTCCCCGAAGACGGCATTATTGTCACCGACGTGGGCTGGAACAAAAACGGTATGGGCCAGCAGTTCGACATCACTTTACCGGGTACCATTCATCACCCATCCGGGCTGGCCACCATGGGCTTTGGCGGAGCCGCGCTGATGGGCGCAGCGCTCGCCGCGCCGGGCAAAAAAGTCGTCACCCTGGTGGGTGACGGCGGCTTCGGCGCAAACCCGTCGGTGATCGCGACTGCGGTCGAGTACAACATACCGGTGGTTTGGGTTGTAATGAACAATTCGGCGTTCGGGACAATCAACGGCTTGGAGCGCGCGCACTACCCCACCGGCTTTGGGACTGAGTTTAAAAAGCCAAATGGCGAAACCTACTCCCCCGAATGGTCGGAAATTGCCCGCGGCTATGGCATCAAGGCAAAAAAGGTCACCAGCGCGGGCGAGTTCAAAGAGATCCTCAAAGAAGCGCTGGACGCAAACGAGCCTTACCTGATCGATGTGCCGATGGAAAACATCCCCACACCGACCGAGGGAATTTGGAACATCAACGACATCTACTCACCCAAGCCATACGTGGAAGACGGCCGCCTGACCTTTGGCGTTTTGCCCGGCGACGTCATCTTTGACAAGCACAAATAGCGGGGTGCGCAATGGAAATCGTGAAAGACATCCGCGTTTGTGAGGTCGGCCTGCGGGATGGGCTGCAAAACGAAAAAGTTATCTTAAGCATAGAGGACAAAGCATCGCTGGTCGAGCGGCTGGCCGGCGCCGGGGTAAAAGTCATTGAGGCCGGCAGCTTTATGAGCCCGAAAGCCGTGCCGCAAATGGCCGGTACCGACGACGTTTTTCGCGCTGTCAAACAGCGAGGAGGTGTCGAATACCGCGCGCTGATCGCCAATGAGAAGGGCGTAGCCCGTGCAGCGGAGTGTGGCTGCAACAAGGTTAAGCTGAACGTTTCGGCCTCGCGCGCGCACAACTTAGCCAACCTCAACCGCACCCCACAGGAATCAGTCGCCGGCTTCGGCCCCTGTGTTCATCTCGCCAAAGAGAACAGCATCGAGATTTCCGGCTCAATCTCGATGCCGTTTGGCTCACCCTGGGAGCGTGAAATTCCCGTCTCACAGGTTGAGGAAATTGTCGAGGCGTACCTCGCGGTCGGCATCGACGAAATCAGCCTGTCCGACGCCGCCGGGGTAGCCTGTCCCACTCAGGTATATGAGATGTGTATCCGGATGAAGAAACGCTATCCAAGCGTCAAGTGGTGGCTGCATTTTCACAACACCCGCGGGATGGCGCTGGCGAATATCCTGGCCGGTATGCAGGCCGGGTTCACGCAGTACGACGCGTCCTTTGCCGGAATTGGCGGATGCCCGTTTGTTCCGGGCGCGGCCGGCAATGTCCCCACAGAGGACTTGGTACATATGTGCGATGTAATGGGTGTGGCTACCGGTATTGACCTTACCGCGCTTATTGAGATTGGCGGATGGGTGACACAGCTCCTTGAGCGCGCCACAAACAGCTTTGTCGCACACGCCGGGCCGAACAGCGCGCTGATCCGGGAGCTGCCTGTCGGCCAGATTGAGAATCAGACCAAAAATAGAGGAGAGGATAAGACCATGAAACACCCACTGGTACCGATTTTTGTTGACACAAAACTGATCCCCCTGTTGGGAACACCGCTCCGCCAGACTTTTGCGCCGCGTATGCAAAACGCCGCTTATAAAGCCATTGGGTTTGACGGTTGTTATTTCCCGGTTGAAATCGGCACCGAGCACCTTGAAGCGGTGGTAAATGCTCTGCGCTGGATGAACGTGCCCGGCTTTGCGGTCACCAAGCCCAACAAAGTCGAGGTGCTCAAATATCTGGATGAAGTGGACGATCTTGCCCGAAAGATGGGCGCTTGCAACACGGTTGTCAACAAAGGCGGCGTACTGAAAGGTTACAATACCGACGGCGAAGGCTGCGTCACCGACCTTACACAAAATGGCGTAGATCTTCCAGACAGCGCTTTCTTTTGCTGTGGGGCCGGCGGCGCGGGCAAGGCGGTCTGCTTTACCCTGGCTCACCACGGGGCCAAAAAAATTGCGGTCATCGATATGGTAGATGAGGCCGCCAAACTGTTGGCCGACGACCTGAACAGGCACTTTGACAACGTCGCGGCCTTTTTCCCTTTCACCCAAAAAGAGGATTATCTCAAAGCGGTGAGAGAATCCAACGTAGTCATGAACATGTCCGGGGTTGGTATGACCAGCGACGAGACCTGGATCGACAAGGGCGAGCTGGCCCACAGGCCGCTCTGCCTTGACGCGGTTTACAATCCGCTCAAGACCCGGTTTTTGATCGAAGCCGAAGAGATGGGCTGTAAAACGCTCAATGGACTTGGTATGTCCATCAATCAGGGCGCGCTGCAAGTTAAGCTCTGGACCGGCCATGAGGAGCCATACCAAGTGATGGCCGCCGAGATAAACGCCATCTTAAAAGAGATGCAAGGCTAGCCGGACGCGCAAAACCGGAGCCATTCTCGTCTGACCGATTATGGTTCCGGGTGTGTTTATAGTGGGGTGGGGAGACATTGAAAATCGGGTGCTGTGTCAACATGATCGCAAGGGACAGCGAGAAAATCGGTATAAATCTGCTAAAACCGCTTGCACGGATTGGTTATGATTATGTCGAACTCCCCCTGGCACAAGTGATGGCGCTTGATGACCGCGCATTTGCCCGCCTGGTGGAGGAGGTAGAGGACAGCGGATTGCCCTGCCCGGCGGTGGGCAACTTCTTTCCAGCCGATATGCGGCTTGTCGGCCCAAACGCAAACGGGCGCGAAGAATTGGAAACTTACCTGACAAAAGCGTTTGACCGCGCGGCCCGGCTTGGGGCAAGGGTTATCGTATTCGGCAGCGGGTGGGTGCGCAATATCCCGGACGGATACGCCCATCAAGCGGGATGGAGGCAGCTTGTCGACGCGCTGCGACTGGCAGATGACCTCATCGGCCGACGTGGAATTTGCATTGCGATTGAGCCGCTTAACCGGAAAGAGAGCAACATGATCCTCTCATTAGCCGAGGCGCTTACACTCGCCAAAGACGCCGCACGTCCACACATTCGGGTACATGTTGATTTTTACCACCTGATGATGGAGTGCGAAAGCATTGAGATGATCGGCAAAGCGGCAGGTTTCCTGCAACACGCGCACATAGCCAATCCCGCCGGGCGGGTCTGGCCAAAAGCGGGGGATGGCGCTGCTTACCATACTTTTTTTGACGCGCTGCGCTGCGCCGGGTACGGCGGGGACGTGAGTGTTGAAGCTTTCTCAAACGAATTTGAGCGCGACGCCGATGAGGCGCTAACCCTTTTGCGTGCCCTCCAGGTGCGCTTTTAAATACAGCACCGCTTGCCGGTAGCCGTCCAGCCCCAGCCCGATGAACTCTTTGACTGCCAGCAGCCCGGGGTACGAAAAGCGCCGAAACTCCTCTCGGCGGCTTATATCGGAAATGTGGACCTCTATCACCGGCAGCCCAATTGCTTTTAGCGCGTCGTGTATGGCCAAGCTGGTGTGTGTATACGCCCCGGCGTTTATTATGATGCCGTCAAACTTCAGTCTCGCCTCTTGAATTGCGTCTACAAGTATACCCTCATGGTTGGACTGCAATATCTCAACGTCGATACCCTCGCTTGTACAAGTGTCACGTATGAGCTGCTCAAGGGCAGCGTAATCCTGTCTGCCGTATATATCCGGCTCACGGATCCCCAGCAGGTTTAGGTTCGGGCCGTTAATGGCAAATATCTTCACAATTCATACCTCACGTTTTCTATGATTATCACATACATTTTCGGCAGCGCAAGGCCGGTAACACAACAAGGAATGTAAAGGTTAAATAGAAACCTGATCATCGGCGTGACTGACGCCGACGTTCACGCGGTTGGCAATAAGATTTTTGACCACGCTTTTACCGCCGCCGGCTTTGAGGTGGTCAACCTAGGTGTGATGCTTTCTCAGGAGGAATACATCGAGGCCGCGGTTTGTGCGAAAAGTGTCAGGGGGCGGGAATATCGTCGTTGGCAGGCAGCCTTTTGGCGATGTTGAGCGTTGTTTTCTTAATATAGGGCTTATCCCTCGGATACTGATCCCGAGACTGCCATTCTACATCTGTAAGCAGATGCAGGGAGGCGTTCTATTTTTCGGCAGCCACAACCGCCTGCGCAAACTTCTGAAACGTATAGTCGCTTTCCGCGCTGCCCTCTCTGCCTATCTTGAACCAGAAACAAGCGGGGATTTCATGGTCGCGCAGATTCTTTTCAACACAGGGTGTACATCCATCGCCATGCCGGCTCGGATGGTGCGCACACCCTAAATCCGGGCAAGTGCAGAATGTTATGTCAGACATAAAGGTGGCCTCCTTCGTTTCGTATCTTTAGGGTGTGTGCCGGTATTGCGGGTGAGGGCAGCGAATGATTTTCCGGTAGAAAGATCAAGCGGCCCCACTTTAAAACCAGGGGGGTACATTGGCCCAAACGCAAGTACACATCCTGTCAGAGTCGTTTCGCTTAAGGTGTGGGTCAGATGAGTTGAACGTGATGCTGTCGCCTTCTTCAAGCAGATAAACCTGATCGTTGACCTCAACGGTCAGCGCGCCCGAAAGCATCAGCCCGCACTCACTGCCCGGATGCGAATACCGGCCGGTAGAGGCACCCGGATCGTACTCATTGTAAATAAACTCAATCGGCCCGGAAAGATTCGGGTTGAGCAGATAAAACCGAATCCCTTTGCCCGGGGACAGGAACTTGCGGTTACTTTTATGTACAACCGGGGATACCCCCATCAAATTGGCCGGCGGAAACAGCTTTAGATATGCGTCAAAGTCAATCTGTGAGACCGCGCCTAAGATCGGATTGGTTGGCTCACCGGCTGTCCGGCCGTCGGTTTGGGCCTCTTCAAACAGGTAGCTGATCGGAATTTGCATAGCGCCGCAGACCTTTTTGAGGGTGGCGATTGAGGGGGAGATCAGCCCGCGCTCAAGCTGGCTGATCATACTGGAGGTCAGGCCGGTCATCTCGGCAAGGTCGGAGATTTTATAGCCGTGTTCGGTGCGAAGCCTGCGTATCTTTGCGCCAAGCGCGAGGTTTATCTCTTCCAATGTGTGGTCACTCATAATGAATAGACGGCCTCTTTCGTTGTAATATTTACAGTAAATAATGACACAATCGATAAAGATTGTCAATCGGCGTGACCCCCGCACGTTGTGCGGGGGTCACGCCTTATATCGATCTTGTTAAGTATTCGAGTGGGGGGGCATGGTCCACGCAGTATGGTCGGTATGCAGCAGCTCGTGCGACCTGTGTGAAAGCGGCTTTTCGAAAAACTCATCATATGCTTTTTTGATGGATGGGTTTTCGTGCGAGAAACGGGTCTTGGCCCCTTTGTCGAGGTCGTAAAGGACAGGTGCACGCTCGGGGGCAAACTCGGCGCCGTCGGTAATCGGCTGGCCGCCGCCGCAGACACATCCGCCCGGGCAGGCCATAATCTCGACAAAGTCGTACTTAACTTCGCCGCTCTTAACCTTTTCGACCAGCTCGCGGGCGTTCGACAGGCCGCTGGCAACCGCCGCACGGACTTTTTTCCCGTCAAGCGAGATGGACGTCTCTTTCCAGCCCTCGAAGCCGCGAATGGCCGTAAACGCGTCGGGGTCCGGGTTTTGGCCGGTGACCAGGCAGTGTACCGAGCGGAGCGCAGCCTGCATAACCCCGCCCATCGAGCCGAATATAACCGCCGCGCCTGTCCCCTCGCCGAGCAGATCGTCGAACCGCTCTTCTTTGAGCGCCTCAATGTTGATCATGAATGTTTTAAGCATACTGACCAGCTCACGGGTTGTGATGACGGCGTCTACGTCCTGTCCGCTGCCGGCACTGTCCATCCCGGGCAGGGTGGCCTCATTCTTTTTGGCCAGGCACGGCATGATGGATACCGAGAAGATTTTGGCGGGGTCAATCCCCGTGCGCTGGGCAAACCAGCTCTTGGTTACAGCACCGAACATCTGCTGCGGCGACTTTGCGGTCGAGAGATTCGGGGTAAGCTCAGGGTATTGGGATTTCAAAAAACGCACCCAGCCCGGACAGCATGAAGTGAACATCGGCCAAGCGTGAGAGCCTTTATCAGCTAGGCGGGCAAGCAGCTCAGACCCTTCTTCCATGACAGTTAGGTCGGCCGTGAAGTTGGTGTCAAAAACATAGTCAACACCCAGCGCGCGGACAGCCGCGACCAGTTTGCCCACACCGGCTTCTTCCCTGTTCAGGCCGACCCCCTCGTTCCAGGCGGCGCGAACGGCGGGCGCGATCTGCACAACCACAACCTTTTCGGGGTCATGTATCGCGTCAAAGACTTTTTGGGTATCCGGCCGGGCATACAGCGCACCCACCGGGCAGTGAACGATGCACTGTCCGCACAGGGCGCATTCACTCTCGTTGATGGTCTTATTCCCGGGCAGGCCAAGGGTGAGGTGGACAGCTGAGCCGCGGGTATCCCAAACGCCGAGCGACTGAATTTTTTCGCAGACCATCATACACCGCATACAGGCAATGCACTTAGAAGAATCACGGATAAGCGGGTAGTCTTTCGGCCATTTGTCATACCGGACTTTTTTGGTGTAAGGCGATTCAAGTATGTTCAGGTCGCTCACGATTTGTTGGAGCGAGCAGTTCAGGTTGCGGACACAGGCGGTGCAGTCGCTGTTGTGAGCCGAAAGCGCAAGCTCGACGTTTACCCGCCGCGCCTCTTTGACCCGGCGGCTGTTTGTGTGGATGACCATCCCGTCCGTAACTTTCATATTACAGGAGGCGGAGAGCATGTCGTCCCCTTCGACTTCGACCACACAGACCCGGCAGGCGCCCACGTCGCAGACGTCTTTCTGGTAGCAGAGCGAGGGGATCATAAACCCGGCCCCGCGCGCCGCCTCCAGGATGGTTGTACCCTCCGGCACACTGACCGGCTTTCCGTCTATTGTCAGATTTACCATTGATAGACCCTCCCATCCCGAAGTGTGCCCATCCCGAAGTGGTCACACCGCAGACATCTCGCACATTCCTGATGCATTTCCTGCTCGGACAGTGCGCGCTCGAACATTTCAAAGTCGTTTTTGCGGTCAATTGCTTCGCGCTCAAGGCTGGTTGCGCGGCCGCAGGCGACCTTGTGCTTTTGAGAAGCGGGCGGAATCTCAACACCCAGCGTGATCTTATGGGCGTAGCCGAGATAATTGTCGATGTTGGCGGCCGAAACCTTTCCGGCCTCAATGGCGCGGATGACGGTGGCCGGGCCGAATGTGCAGTCGCCGCCGGCGAAAACCCCCGGCATCCCGGGTACGGCACAGCTGAGTTCGGCCTCCAGCATATCGTAGTTGAGCGCCAGCCCGCAGCCCGAAAAATACTCAGACTGAATGGCCTGACCGATGGCCACGATGACGATGTCGCACTCGATTCGCTCTTCCGGTTTGTCGGCTTTGCGCGGGGCGGGGCGGCCTGCCCGGTAAGTTCCGATCATCTGCGGCTGGACAGTCAGGGCGTTCGCGTTCCCGTTCCCATCGCTTTCAATCCGAACGGGGGCAGAAAGCGGCATGATGTCCACGCCTTCGGCGACCGCGCCCTCCACTTCTTCGCGCAGGGCGGTCATATCCTCCACCCGGCGGCGATAGACGCACTTCACCGATTTCGCGCCCAGCCGCACACTTGTCCGCGCGGCGTCCATCGCGACGTTGCCGCCGCCGATGACCACAATGTTTTTGTCGGCAAAGACCGGGAATATTTCATCCCCCATGTCTGAGAGGAGTTTGACGGCCGAAATAACGCCGGTGCTCTCTTCGCCCGGTATCGCCAGGCTCTTGTGGCCGTGTGCGCCGATGGTGATCAGCACACTGTCGTATTTGGCGCGAAGCTCTTCAAAGCTTATATCCTTGCCGATTTCGGTGTTCATAACCGTGTCTACCCCGGCCTTTAAGATGGCGTCTATATCGTAGTCAAGGTATTGGTCGGGCAGGCGGTAAAGCGGGATTCCGTAGCGAAGCATACCGCCCAGCTTTCCGCGTTTTTCATAGATTTTTACCTGATGACCCATCAGGGTCAGGTAGTAAGCGGCGCTCAACCCGGCCGGGCCGCCGCCGACCACCGCGACTCTTTTTCCGGTGGAGGGCGCACCCGCTTCGGGCGGGACGACACCGGCCTTTTCGACCGCTGAGCGCTTGATTGCCCGGATGTTGACCGCCTGATCCACAATCCCGCGGCGGCAAAAATCCTCACAGGGGTGCTCACAGATCAGCGCGCATGTGCTGGGCAAGGGGTTGTCCTTGCGGATTAAGCGAACGGCGTCCACATACCGACCCTCGCCGCAAAGGGCTATGTAACCGGGGATATCGACCTGCGCCGGGCAGTTCCAGGCACAGCGCACAGCCTGATGTTTGGCAAGGCAGGAACCGGTCGTGATGTGCGTCTCAAAGTCTTTGTAATAAGTGCCGATACAGCCCAGGACAACCTTGGCCGCCTCGAAACCGATTGCGCAGTCCGCCGAATCGGCGATGGCCGACGCTGTCCGCTTGAGCAGGCGGATGTCGTCCAGCGAGCCGCTGCCGCCCAACATCCCCTCAAGCAGGCCGGTCATTCTGTCCAGACCCACCCGGCACGGTGTACACTTCCCGCAGCTTTGCGATTGACAAAGCCGGAGAAAAACAGCCGTCAAGTCAACCGGACAGACCCCGCGCTCACCGGCCGCGACCCGCCGCTTTAGACCGGCGTAAATATCTTCGATCGTGTTTTCGCCGGGCTGGGCGGTTTTTAGAAATAACCTTTCCAAAATCGTTCACTCCCATTGCTTTTTCAGGTGCTTATTAAACCAAAACCGACTGTCGGGTCGGATTAAAGCCGATGAGACTGTTCAGAGGATAACAATCCTGTCGCCGCATTAACAAACACTGTGACAAAAATTGACCGTCCGGTTGTGTTTGACGGCACTTATTCATGTAAAGCTTTGTCGGTTGAGGTCTATATCTGTTGCAATCCCAGCCCATCGCTTATGACATTATACCACTTTAATTTGAGATTGCAAGCCCTAATTTTTGTGTAAATTAACAAGATGACCGATGGCTGTAAAAATTCTTTTTGGCGCCGAAATACCGAAAAATTGTTCGTGATTTGCTGCCTTATTTATAGTATAATTGTGACGAGCGGCAATCGAAAACCAGGGAGGACAACGTCATGTCAAAATATCTGCTCTCGCTTGATCAGGGTACGACCAGCTCGCGGGCCATCTTGTTTGACCAGAACCAAAAGATTGCCGGCACAGCACAAAAAGAATTCACACAGTTTTATCCCCAGGAGGGCTGGGTTGAGCACGATCCTATGGAAATTTACGCCTCTCAATACAGCGTCATGATGGAAGTGGTCGCCAAAACAGGCATCGCACCCGGCGAGATCGCCGCCATCGGGATCGCCAACCAGCGGGAGACCACCGTCGTCTGGGATAAGCGAACCGGTCAGCCGGTCTGCAATGCCATTGTCTGGCAGTGCCGCCGAACAGCCGGAATCATCGACCGCCTGGTAACCGGTGGGCTGACCGACCATATCAGGACAACAACCGGGCTGGTTCCGGACGCTTACTTTTCAGGCTCGAAAATCGCCTGGATTCTAGATCATGTGGAGGGCGCGCGGGAAAAAGCCAAAAACGGCGAGCTCTTGTTCGGTACGGTAGATACCTGGCTGATCTGGAAACTGACCGGCGGCAAAGTACATGTAACCGACTACACCAACGCATCCCGCACTATGATTTACGACATCCACAAGCTGGATTGGGATGACCGGCTGCTGTCCGCGCTCGACATTCCGCGGGCTATCCTGCCCGAAGTCAAAAGCTCCTGCCAAGTGTACGGCCACACCACCATTCAGGGAACACAAGTGCCGATCGCGGGGATCGCGGGTGATCAGCAGGCCGCGCTCTTCGGTCAGTGCTGCTTTTCGAAAGGCGAGGCCAAGAACACTTACGGTACCGGCTGCTTTTTGTTGATGCACACCGGCGATCAGGCGCATCCCAGCCAAAACGGCCTGCTCACCACCATTGTGGGCGGTACCGGAAACAAGCCGTCCTACGCGCTGGAGGGCAGTGTCTTTGTGGGCGGCGCGGTTATCCAGTGGCTGCGGGACGGGATGCGGCTGTTTTCTGAGAGCAAAGACGCCGAGTATCACGCATCCAAAGTCGGGGACACCGGCGGCGTCTACCTGGTCCCCGCGTTCACCGGGCTTGGCGCACCTCATTGGGATATGTATGCCCGCGGCTGTATTGTGGGGATTACCAGGGGAACCACCAGTGAGCACATCATCCGGGCGGCCGAGGAGTCGATCGCGTACCAGAGCTATGATCTGATCAAAGCGATGGAAAAGGACACCGGCAATCCGATAAGCGAGCTGAATGTGGACGGCGGTGCCTCCCGCGATCACTTGCTCATGCAGTTCCAGTCGAATATTTTGGACAAGCCTGTCCACCGGCCGGTTATCAGCGAAACCACCGCGCTGGGTGCGGCTTATCTGGCCGGCCTGTCGGTCGGCGTCTGGAAAGACCTCGATCAGCTCAAGGCGCTCTGGCACTGTGATCGCACCTTTACCCCCAACATGGCGGACAATCGGCGAAAATCCCTGCTGGCCGGGTGGAACAAAGCTGTCGGCCGCAGCCTGAACTGGGCGCGGTAACGCGTACATACGCAAAAGCCGACCGGGCTACCGGTCGGCTTTCTTAGAACCTGTTCATAATATTATTCGGCCAAGGCCGCGGCCGATGCCCCGCAATCGGCCATCTCGCGAGCCGGTTGTTCATGTATTTTCGCCAAGCGACCACTCGCCTTTCGTTGCCGCCGCCTGCCTGCAATAGAGAATGTGCAGCGCACTGCTCAAGCGATTGAGCGCCCTGAGAATGTCCGGGCGGCTTGCATTGCCGCCCTCGTCCACAAAGGCGGCGACCGCTGCCAGCTCGACCTCCCGCGAAGCCGCCCGCAGGGTGTTCAGGCAGACAGCCGGCGCACCCATCCTGTAAGAGGGCAGGCAAAACGGCATCCCGCAGGATTTTTCGGTGTTGTGCGAAGCCTGCCGCAGCGCCGCTTCATCCATGTTTAGCAGTATCGGCCAGGCAAATTCCTCTTCCTTGACCTCGCAGGCCATCAGATGGCGGGTGTAGGCGAGGATTTCTTCCAGCTCGCGAATCAGGCTTTCCGCCCCTTGCATTTGCGCAAGCATTTGCCCCTCCATCACTTTGGCTTGCAGCGAATCCAACTTGCCGCGCAGGATGATACGCGGGTGGGTCTTGGCCACCAGATGGTTCCCGTGCAGGTGGGTCATGTGTTCCGGCTTTTTGGGATATTTGTGGCCGGTATCGTCCGTGTACCCGCCCTCAAAGGCAACCGGAGCCTCTCTGTCCCAGATTATCTCGATCTCCTGCTTGCGGATGTAGTCGCGCGCACCCGGAGTCAACTGGTCGGAAAGGTTGAGATACAGCTCTTTGAGGCTGCCCGACCCGCGGCGTGAGCGCAAAATATCTTCGGTTATCAGCATCTGTATTCTCCTTATCATTGACAGCGCGTGTTATTGCCGTCTGCTTTGGTGAAATCAAGGCCGGATGCCTTTTCGATCAGCATCCTGTGGATCAGACCGGCGATGCGCGCCAGTTGTGTATGTTTAAGTGGTTTCGCCATCTGTAAAATGAGGCCGCCCAGATATCAACGGCTTCAAGGTCGATCGGGGCACTGAGCAGCTGATCGTCCGACAAGGCCCGCCCTCCCCTCAAGTGCAGTGTCTGGCGTTTGTTCAATCATACCATAAATTACGGATAAAAGGTATCATCGCAAATAAAAAAATAGTGATCAAAACATGAGAAACGTCCCGTTTTACTCTCGCCGTGTATACAGTCAAAAAATCGCCGGATGCGCTAAAATTTCCCTGTCATTGGCCGAATAAGTATAATAGGTAACATATCATCCCGGCGCCAGCCGTCAACTTCATAACACCAGGGGGAATTTACTATGGTATCCGGCGTTTCTTCGATCAACACACCGATTGCCTCTATGACCATGATGCATGCGCAGCAGATACAAACGCTTGAGGCACAGGCAGGCAGTCTTGAAGCGCGCATTTACGCACTGGAAGAAAGGATCATGGCGATTCACGACAACGGGCGTTTATCCAACGAGGAACGTGCGCAGCAAATAAACCCGATCAACGAGCAGATCGGCAGAATTCGTGAGCGGATCTCAGAGGTTCGGGTAAGGATATCCGAAACCCGCGCCCGGCACAGGGAAGCCGAAAACGACGCCCGCAGGCGTCAACAGGCTAACGAAGACCGGGCTAGACAAAACCGCGCCGAAAGCGGGGAGACCGACGAAGTGGTGGACGGCGCGCTGGTGCACGCGATCATCCGGGCGGATCAAAATCAGGGGGATACAGGCCAGGTGCGGGCCGAGCTGAGTTCCAGACAGCGCACGGCCGGTCAGGAAAACATCTGGCGGATCAACGAAGACCCGGATGACCCCGGTCGAATGGTTCTTATCCCGATCGAAGATCGCCGGCCGCGAAGCCCCGAAGAAGCACACAGCGCACAGACCCGGATGGACACGGTTGATCAGGGTCTGATCCGCGATAGCGTTGACCGGGCAGCCGCTTTGGAACGGCAGGCGGAAACTCGCCCGGAGCAAGACGAGGATGCGCGGGAAGATGACGACACCGGCCACAGCTACACCCGCCCCGGTACCGGCCGCCGGGAAGCCGGTCAGTTTCTTGAGGGCAGAGCGTAAACGCAGCTTTTCACCTTTAGTCCGGACAGGCGCGTAATGTTTCGGGTCTGCCAGGCGTTTCCATTTCAATAGGGGGGATTGCCGTGAAGCGTGTGCGGATATGCTTTGTCGTACTGGCTTTGGTGCTGGCCGGTTGTCAAGGTATACCGGCGGAGGACGCTGTGCCGGTGGAAGAGGCGGTTCTCGCGGTGGAGGTTGAGCCGGTGCCGGAGGTCGAAGCTGAGTCTGCGCCGGAGCTGGAAGACGTTCCCGCACCTGAACCGGAAATAGCGTTGGCGGGCGAATATGAACCGGAGCCTGACCCCGAACCGGAATCGATAGCCCCAGCGCAGGCGCCCGTCCCGGACGAGCGTTTGCGGTTGCCGCCTGTCGCGCAGATTGAGGCGTTCTATACGCTTAATCCCGGTGAGTTTACCTACGTGGGTATACAACACCATCCTCTCAACTTTTTCTATCCGCATATGCCTTATCTATCTGAAAACTTTACTGTTGCGCGGATAATCAATGGTTTGGCCGCGTTCGAAGGGCTTGTGCCCACTGATGGCGACACCCGGATTGCCAGCCACCAGTTCCTGCTTTGGACAACGGATGGCGTCCGCCATGTCTACGGAATCGGGAGGGACGGCCACTTGATTGCGGACGGCAGTGCCTACATCCTTCCGGAGGGCAACCGCCAGGTGCTTGAGGATCTACACACATTTATGCTGGACTCTCAAAGCGGTTATCAGGACGGCTGGTTTATGGTCAGTGACATCAGCGCACACTCCCAATGGCTGGCTTGGATGACACAGAGCCGCATCACCGAAATCATCTATCATTCGCCCACCCGGGGTGCGTTATCGATCCGGCCAGCATTGTTTGAATTTGCCATTTTTCAGATAAACCGCAACATCTGGCCGACCGGCAATGCCCAATTCCGCCCCGGAGAAGTAGATTTTTCTGGCAACGATGTCTTTCACGTAGAGATTCGATTCACCGGCGGGATTGTCTACAACATCCATGCGGTCAACGATGGCTATGGCGCATATTACTATGTGCAGTCAAGCGACATGCCATTCGGGATTCGGCACAGGCTGCTAATAAAGTCGATCGATGGCGCAGCCAGCCATTTGATCGAAGAATTCGAGCGAATCGCCGATGCGGTCACGGTAGCTGACGTGACCGCTCCCAACCTCATACCAACCTTTCTCGACGGCGGCACTGCCGCCGATTGGGGGTCTTTACTGGCAGACCGGCATCCCGAAATCTATGCGGGGATGTTTTACAGGGGCGGCGTATATGTCATAAGGGCCGTTGACCTCAACGAGCTGAACCGGGTGATCCAGGCTGACGAAGTGCTGGCCCGGACGTACGCAAACATCCAAGAACCAATGGAGTTTGAGCGCGCACCCTACAGCCTTCACGAGCTGATTTCCGCACAGGAGGCGATCATGGACGTACTGGCGGGCGCGGTTGACGGGCAGTTGCTCACAATGATCGATGAGCGGGAAAGCAGTATAGCCGTTCACGCGCGCGGCCTGTCACCGGTTGTCCAAAGCACAGCGATTCAGGCCGCAAGCAGGGCGGTCTACGGACAGCGCACCGGGCAAACCGGTCGTGTGTTTACGAACATAACATTTGTGGACGGCGAAGTGGACATCAGGTAATCAGACGTCCGATTTCATCATACATAAACACAACCCCCGGAATCACTCCCGGGGGTTGTGTTTATGTATACTCGTTAGATGAACATATCCAGCAGCATCCCTAAGTTGAGTTGCTGATTAAATCGGGCCATCATGTTCCCGCGGCCTGCGAACAGGCTGAACATGTCGGCCTGACCCGGATCCCACTGGCCAAGGTCGCCTGCCGGCGGCCGGACCGCGTACTGCTGTGGCTGGGTGAGCGCGCGGGTGGTGATGTTCCCGACCCGGTCGGCAAAGCTGTGGCTGCCAAACTCCCGGAAAAACGATTCCATCCGGCTCTGGCCGCCGCCCTCCGGCCTTTGCGCCGCCGCCTCAAAGCGCTCTTGATTGATGACCATCCTGCCCTCGTTGTTTATGTCGATCCCGAGATTTCTCAGCCCCGGGCCAAACGAGCGCAGAACGCCCTCCAAGTCCTGCTGTAAGCGGGGGTTGACGTTTGCGTTATTGCGCGCGACATCCATCAGGCTGTTAAAGCTTGCGACCATATCCCGCACACGATCCATCCCAAAGTTTATATCGGTTGTGCGCTCAACGGTTACCGCTTCGGTGGTCGGCGCGCGCAGGGTTGCGGTTGCACCGCCGATTAAAACGGTGTTGCCGTCTGTGCGGCGCTCTTCGCCGTTTACCGTGAAGATGGCCTGCTGTGCGTCCCGTGTGGCGGCGCCCACGCCCATCCGCGAAACGATCGTGCTCTCACCTGTATCCCGAATGGCAAAACTGGCCGCGGCCGCGTTTCCGGTGGCCTGTGCCGCCAGATTCAGCGCATTTGTGCCGCTTTCCGGGTCGGCCACAATGGATGCGGTCACACCGATGTTTGCACTGTTGATCGCGTCGGCCATCCGCTGTTGAACAGTGCGGTTGTTGTCGACCATGCTGGCGTTAAACGAGAGCTGGTGCACCCTGCCGTCTATTTCGACCTCAAAAGTGTGTGTCCCGCCTAAGCCGGAAAGCGCGGTGGCCGACATTCCGGTTCCGCGGTTTTCCTGACCGGCGGCGATCTGCTGAATGGTTACCTGGGCAGGGTTAAAAGCCGCGGACTGGTTGCCCTGTGCCGTGATGGCCAGCGCGGTTGTGTTGGATGAAGTGATTGTCTGGCGGTTAAAGGTATCCGGCCGGCGCAAATCCTGAATGGCGCTTTGCAGGCTGGTGGCCTGACTGCGCATAGTGCCAAGGTTTTGGATAGCCGGAGTGTCGGCGAAGTTGTTCGGTTGGTTGCCCAGCCGCCAGGGGGTATGGTTAAAAGATGGCGCGCGATACCAATCGGGCATTGGCCGGATGGTGCGGTTTGTCCGCTCGACCTGATTCCAGCTGTTTGATGCGCCAACAGGGCTGATCATATGCGTACTCCCCTTTCGGTGGGAAATGTATGTTGCAGTTATTATATATCTTTACAGTCACCGACACGGTCACAAATACAAGTGCCGCGCAAAACTCGCGCTTGAAAAAGAACCCTTACATTCTAATCATCGGCAAGTTTTCTGGAAACTTTAGGGCAAAATATTCATCTTTCAAAATTTATTTGGCCTGGGGGTCCATCGATATCTGCCAGAAAATCCCAAACTTGTCCCGCACCATCCCGAACAGCTCGCTAAAGAAAGTCTGCGCTAAGTCCATGTGTACCTGGCCGCCCTCTTTCAGCCCGTTAAAGATGCGGGTAATTTCGTCTTTGTCGGTTAACATGATGGTTGGGGCGATGTTGTTTCCGGCCACAAACCCCGAACCGGCCGGGCAGTCCGAAAACATAACCGTCATATTGCCCAGCCGCAGGCCGGCGTACATAATCCGGTCTTTGTCTTCTTCAGACGGCACAAAACCGGAGGTGGGCGGCGCGTCGCTGAAAGTCATCAGCCCTTCAATTTCGGTTCCAAACACTTTCGCGTAGTGGTCAATCGCCTGTCGGCAGTTCCCGTCAAAGTTAATAAACAATTCGATGCGCATAATATTCACTCCTGTTGCTTTATTTTTCCATATCTATCATAACATCTTTATAGCCAAAACACCATCTATCCTTTGAAATTTCCGTAAAAAAATGATATGCTGTAACTTGAGTGTTTCAAAGTCCACTCCATCAACTTACACAGGTGACTGGTTATCGTGAAAAACAAACATATCTATTGGGTTTTGGGAGCCGCTTATTTAAGCTTTTTTGCTTTGGGGCTGCCAGATGGCGCGTTCGCGATCGCCTGGCCGTTTGTCCGCGAGGACATGGGCTTTCCGCTTGAGCTGGCCGGGGTGATTCTGGTTGGCAGCTCGGCCGCCTACGCGCTGGCCGGGATTTTGCTCGGTCGGATATCCGGCCTGATCGAGTCCGAAAAAATCGCTTTTCTGGGCGGGATTGTCCTGATGGCCGGGCTGCTTGCCCGTGTAATCATCCCAAACTTTGCCTTTCTGGTTTTTACGACCATCCTCGCGGGATTTGGCGGCGGGCTGATTGACGCGAGCATAAACGCGTATATGGCGCAGTCCTTCTCAGCCCGCTACATAAATTGGCTGCATTGTTTTTGGGGGTTGGGCGCGGCGGTCGGGCCGATTTTGTTCACCCAGCTTGTGCTCATTTCCGGCTGGCGGCTGGGTTATTTTGCTTTGGGCGCGATTCAGGGGCTCGTGGTTGTTGTCTTGCTTGTGAGCATCCTCAAAGCGGCCTGGTTAAAGCGCGAGGCCGCACAGGAGCTGGCCGCACAAGCCGAACACAAAGAGATAAAACGCGCAAACCTGACTGAAAAACGCCATCAGGTTATCGAGATCCTGATCTGCTTCTTTCAGGGCGGGGCGGAGTTTTCGATGGGATTTTGGGTGGCAACCGTAATGCTTGAGTCGCGGGGATTAACCCCGGCAGCGGCCGGGCTTTTCCCCGCCGCTTTTTATGGCGCGGTGATGGGTGGGCGGCTGGTCTTCGGATATCTGGCCGACCGGCTGTCCGACATAACCATCATCCGGATTGGGATGGTTTTAGGCTTGGCGGGTACGGTGATGCTGATCTTTTCCAGCAGCCTGTTTGGGATGGCGCTGGTCGGCTTGGGTTTCGCACCCATCTTCCCCTGCCTTTTGCACGACTGCGCACGGCGGTTTGGCCCGCAGATCGTCACCCGGCTGATCGGTTATCAGGTGGCCGCTTTCTCGATGGGGGTTGCTATACTTACCTCCCTCAAAGGCACGATCATGGCGGGCACTTCACTTGAAGCGCTCTTTCCAATGGTGCTGGTTCTGGCTGCGGCGGCTTTCCTGCTCAACGAATGGCTGGAGCGGATTGCACAGAAAAACGCAGGGAACTTAACAGATGAAGGATCACATTAGCCGGATCCTCAATCGCGTATAATCGACGCGAAAAAGGGCGCCTGTCTGGCACCCTTTTGTAATCAGGCAAACAACTGCCCGATCTGGTTGATCACCCCCCCGGTAAACAGGGCGAGCACAATGGTCGAAAGGGTAATAGCCAGCGCAATTCGTATGTGAAACTCTTTGGCAAGGATGGCGAAGACAGAAAGGCAGGGCAGGTACATCAGCGAGACCACACCGCCCACAAAGGCTTGCAGCGCGCTCAGATCAAGCGCGAGAAGCGGGGCGACCGACATTTCCCTGCGGACAATGCCCAGGATCAGGGCGACCACCGCGTCGGCCGGAAGCCCCAGCCATCCGCTGACCAGCGGTTGAGCGTGTACGGCCAGCAGACGCAAAAGTCCGGATTCGGCAAGAATAGCGGCGATTAAAATCGCGATCATCATCGGCACTTCGGCGTCTTTGAGGAAGTGCTTCATCCGGGTGAGCAGTTTTCGGAAGTAAGATTTCGGGTTGGGCACGAGCAGGTTGGGCACTTCGATGAGCAGCGGGTCGACCTGGCCTTTGACCAGTTTCCCGGCAACCAGGGTAACCGCGACAAAGAGTGCAAACGAAAACAGAATCATAGCCGGTAACATCCACCAGGCATAGCCGGCCAGCAGGCTGATCAGCGCCCCTGACTGCGAAATACAGGGAACGGCAAAGCAGATGGCCGCCGTGATCACAATCCGCTCTTTGCGGGAGGTGGCCGCCCGGCTGCCGATGATGGCGGGCGCGGCGCAGCCGTAACCCATCAGCATGTACATCAAACTGCCGCCCTGCACCCCAAGCTTGCGCATGACATTGTCAAACAATACGCTGATCCGGGGCAGGTATCCGGTGTCCTCCAGCAATGTGAAGACCACATAAAATAAAAACACATAAGGCAGGATAAGCGCCAAAATCCACTCAAAACTGATGACAAAAACGCCGAACTCGCCGATCATGATATCCTGCACCACTCCCTCAGGTAAAACGGTGGTGAATATCCTGCGGAAGAAAGGCACAATGACCTCATCGACCAGCGGCTCCAGCAGATATCCGCGCAAAAGCTCCCCGAGGCCAACCACAACCGCAATGACCAAACCTATAACCAGCAGGGCAATGGGGATCCCCGGCATTGGGCGCATCATGCTCTCGCTCAGCTTATCGGCAAAGCTCGGCTCCGCCTCGCCCCTGCTGGATACCCGCGCGGTGATTTCTTTGGCTGATTCCCAGATTTCTTCCGCCCCACCCCGCCCACAGCCCGGGCAGTTTCCGCAAGGCTGGTGTAAAGGCGCGGACCCTTCCAGCATATCTTCGAGCGTTTGGCGCAGCGCGTCCAATCCAACCCTTTTGACGGCGACTGTCTCGACCACCGGCGCGGACAACTCAGCCGCCAACAGCTGGGCGTTCACGGCCACGCCCTGCCGCTTGGCGACGTCCACCAGGTTTAGTGTGTAGACGATGGGGATTTTATACCGGCGCAGTTCAAGCGCCAGCTGTAGGTTCCGCTCTAAGTTAGACGCGTCTAACACACAGATGACGGCTTTCCCGCCGCTTTCAAGGAAACGGATCGCCACCGTTTCCGCCTCAGAGGTCGGGTTGAGGGAATATGTACCCGGCACGTCGATCAGGGTGTAATCCTCGCCACCAAGCGAAAGGGTACCCTCCATAAAATTCACGGTGGTGCCGGCATAGTTCGAGCTGATCGCGTGAATGCCGGTCAACTCGGTGAAAAATATACTCTTGCCCACGTTGGGGTTGCCGATCAGAAGGATCTTGTTCGGTTTTTTGAGCACTTCCTCATCCGGCTTGATTTCGTACCCGCTCATCCGCGAGCTGTTTCACACACGGATATCTGTGTGGCGATGTCTTTGCCGATGGCCACCGCGAACGCGTCTTCGACTTTGAGCAGAACCGGGCCGCCCAAGGCATAGCGGTTTTCGACTTTGATCCGTGTGCCTACCCGCAGGCCCAGGCTGCCAAGCAGCCCGATGTCGGGCAGAGAGGCGACCGTAAACGGCACGCTGGTTTGTACGTCGTATAAGCTTAGCACTGCACTGGACATATATGTACCCCCCACTGATGCTCAATGTAAGTTATGACTAACCGAACAAGCAAAAATCTAGTTAGCATACGCTAACAATGAATTGATAGTAACACACCAAAATGAAAATGTCAACCGCGCGGCTTTACTTTTCGCGCTTTTTTAACTGGTCGAACAGCGACTTGTTCAGCGCGCGGCGGCGCGCAGTTTCATCTGCGTCAACCAGATAGCCCTCGCCGTCCGGGCGCAGGCAGTCGCCTGGACGCAGATTTTTGGGTAACATCGCGCGCGGTATCGACTGCATCTTGCACTCTTCGTCTTCACACAGGGCAAATCCGCCCTCAAATCGATCTACTATGAGTATATTCGACATGAATTATAACTCCCTACAGCAGTTTGAGTTCGTTGATGATCAGCCCAAAATTGAGCGAAAAGAAGGCGGCCGCCCGACGGCAGAGAAGCATCCGATCGAGGAATATCTCGAAGTATTCCATCACCGGGCAGATTTCGGTATCGATGGTCAGCTTGAGTACAACCGCGCCCGCATCCACATTCAGGGAAAGGGAACTGTCCTCAACCGCGTAGTTGACCCGGTCGTGAATGTCTTGGGCGATCGCCTCGCGGCAGCGTACCCGGCTGCGGCGCACATCGCTTTTGTCAGCCAAAATGATGGCGGCGGCCACCGCGTTTACCGGAAAACCGGTCGACTCGTCGTGGTTGCCAATGGCCGCCATGACAATCGCGACCTCTTTGGGGTCCATCCCCATATCTTTGAGCAGGCGGAAAGCCATCAGCGCCCCGCTGTGCGCGTGGTCGCTTCGGTTGACCAGATTCCCGATGTCATGCATATACCCGGCTATTTCGCCCAGCTCGACCGTTCGCGCATCCTGCCCCAGGTCTTTGAGCAGACTGCCGGCCAGTACAGCGGTTTTTGTGACGTGGGCAAAGGCGTGTTCGGTGTAGCCGAGCGCCTCCATCGACTGGTCGGCGTTTTGGATGTATATCTTAATCTCCTCGTTTTTCTTAACGTCGGCAAATGTTACCATACTGTGAATCCTCCCTTTTGAACGCGTTAATTATACTATTTGTCGAAACTTATCGCAATTATTCTAAATGTATGTTTGATCATGATATCTTGTATGTCTATAGTATATCACACACGCAGGCATTGGTACATAGCTCGGCGCGATTATTGCGCGAATTTGCCTGTCCCGCTATACTTTCGGTATATTTTGACAATACTTCTGGCGGAGGAGGTGTGCGGGTGCGGGCTTTTGCGGCTTTGTTTTCTTTTTTATTTAAGCGGGCCTTCTTTGTGGGCGTGATCCTGGTCGCACAGATTTGCCTGCTCGCTTTCTTTATTGTTTTTGCCAGCCAGGAAATTTTTTACGCCTACATCCTCTTTTATCTGATCAGCATTGTTGTGGTGATCTTTATCGTCTCGAACAACGAGAACCCGTCCTTTAAGATCACCTGGATCATCGCGATCATGCTGCTCCCGCTGCTGGGCGGGTTCTTCTACCTGCTATTTGGGAACAAGCGGCTGTCTAAGCGGATCTTGAAAATTACCAACCAATCGCTTCAACAAACACGGGATCAGATGCCCCAAAACACACTGGAGGAAACGCTCTGGGCGCAGTCGCCGAATTTGGCGCTGCAGTGCCGGTATGTCTACAATATGAGCGGCTACCCGGTTTGGGAAGATCACTTTTCACAATACTTTTCAGCCGGTGAGCAGATGTTCGCGCAGATGCTGGCCGAACTGGACAAAGCCGAGCGGTATATCTTCCTTGAGTATTTTATCCTCGCGCCCGGGCAGATGTGGGACGAGCTGTTCGCGGTTCTGGAGCAAAAGGCAAGGACAGGGGTCGAAGTCCGGCTGATGTACGACGACGTGGGCACAATCAACCGCCTGCCCCGCGGGTTTGACAAGGCGATCCGCAAAGCGGGTGTAAAGCTCTGTGTCTTTAATCCTTTCCGGCCACATCTTAGCTCGATCCTCAACCACCGCGATCACCGAAAGCTTTGTGTAATTGACGGCAAGGCCGCCTTTTGCGGCGGAATCAACATCGCGGATGAGTATATCAACCACAAAGAAATCTACGGCCATTGGAAGGACACCGGCGTTTTGATCAAGGGGCCGGCCGTCTGGGGATTTGTTTTCATGTATCTGCAGCAGTGGCAGTTCGCGACCGGGGAGGCCGTTGACTTTTCCCGTTACAAAGCCGAAGATCACACCGGTCTGCCCGCCGCGGGCGGATATCTACAGGTCTTCGGGGACAGCCCGCTTGACCGGGTAAACGTCACCCAGACCGCTTACCACAACATTCTTTCCCGCGCGACCAGGTATGTTTACATCACCACCCCTTATCTGGTTCTCGATTACGAGACCGAGTCGATTCTCTGCGCGGCGGCCCAAAGCGGGATTGATGTGCGGATCATCACCCCCTGCCGGTATGACAAGTGGTATGTGCATATCCTGACCCGGGCGCACTACGCGCGGATTATCCGGGCGGGGGTGCGGGTGTATGAGTACAGCCCGGGGTTTATGCACGGCAAAAGCTATGTGTCGGACGACAAAGTCTGCATGATCGGCACCTGTAACATGGATTTTCGCAGCTTCTTTTTGCACTTCGAGTGCTCGGCCGCCTTTTACGAAAGCGCAACGGTCGGGCAGGTGCGGGACGACTTTCTCGACTGCCTGCGGGTAAGCCGGGAGATCACGCTGGAAGAAAGCCTGAAAGTCTCGCCGGGCGGGCGAGTGCTGCGCTCAATTTTGAAAGTGTTCGCGCCGTTGTTTTAGGCGGCGTTGTCAAGGCATATATGGTTATAGTTAACAAGCGCAAAAAACGGGCGGTCAACCTAGCCGCCCGTTTTACTTTTTTTGCACACTTTACTCATCAATCGCGGCCAGCACAAACGCCCGCATCGCCTGATCCGGGTGGCTGTCTATCTCCGCTTTGAGGACGGGCTCAACGCCGGGGTAAGCTGCGGCAGCGCCCTGCCAAATCCCCCTGGCGATGGTGTCCGCGTGTTTTAGCTCCCCGCACTGTCCGTAAAGCCCGGGGAGCAGGCGGCCGCTCACCACTTCGGCCACTTTTTTCAGGTTTTCCTGCTTTGAGGGCTGCTTGCCCATCTTGAACCCGAACATACCGGGGTTTAGGTCGATGGTCAGAATGTACGCGGCACTTGCATCCCGCACTTCATCTGAAAGGCAGTCGGCCAGTGCAAACGCCGTTTCCACTTCGGGGGTTAAAAAAGTCTCGCGATAGGTGCTCACCAGCTGTTTGCCTTTTATGCTGGGCGAACCCGCTGAATAACCCCACAGGCTGAGCAAAAACCAGATAAAGCGGTCGGCGGCCTGCGTTTTCTTTTTGTTCGCGAACGTGTACCGCGCCTCCCACCAGGCCGCGGCGGCCCGGCGGTCAGCCTCGGGGATATGGTCCGCGGTTTCGATCTTTTTTCTGCGCTCTATGGGGTCCGCGATATCGCGCAGTTCCTGCCGGAAACCGGATGTCTGCATGGTCACTCACTCCTTACTGTGGTGTCAATTTATTCTAATCATGGATTTTCACACTACACAATGCGCGTCCGGGTGTTGTCATCTAAGATACAGGTACGCCTCCAGCGCCGCCCCGCCCAGACAGCGGGCCTTGTCCGAAATTGTGTTGACCGATATTTCACACCGCGGGTCCAGGTCGGCCGTCTTCATCCCTTTTGGTATCTGGCCGCCATCGCGAAGCATCCCGCGCAGAAGCCCGGTGAATGGCGCGGTTACCGGAGTCTCATCCACCGTGAAAATGACTTCCCCAGCCTTGACCAGACAGCCGATCTCTTTGTGGGCGATCAGCTTGCCCGCGTGTGGCGCGCGCAGTACACGATCGGCGCTTTTGCCGCTAATCTCACCGGGGAGGCCGGTGTTCGGCATCGCGCATCCATCCAGAATCAGCCGCCCAAGATCGTGGCCGCGCATGGTCTCGATCACCCCGCGCACATCTTTTCCCGCGCAAAATCCCGGGCCAAGCCCGATGGTGACGCCGGCCATATCAATGCGTGTGCCCAAATTTCGCTTGGCCAGTATCGCATCGACCATACAGGCCGGATTGATCTTGTGGATGTATACCCCATCCGGGTCAACCAGCATCGGAACCTCCCCGGCCTGCCAGCAGCCGGCCAATCGGCCGGGGCTGTCTATCCGGCGGGCGACTACATCCTCGACTTTGGCGACGCCGCCGCAGATCGCTTCTGAAAGCGCGACTGTCCGGCGGATGGCGGTGGGCTCAGCCGTCTCCAGCACCGCCACCGGAAATCCCGCCCGCCAAAATTTTTGCACCACCCCGGTGGCCAGGTCGCCGCCCCCCCGGATGAGTATGATCTCGTCAAATTTCATTTACAACGCCTCCCAGTGATCCCGCCGGACGCTACCCAGCAAAAGCTTTTCAAAATATCCCGGCCTCGCTGCCTGTACCGCGTGCAGCAGCAGCCTCGCGCGGATTGCGGTCTCGCCATCCTCAACTTGATTGACCAGCAGGATTTTTCCGCCCACGCTGTTTTTGAACATGCCAGCCGGATTGACAACCATATCCGCCAGCGACCGGATTTCGATCCGCTCCCCTGCCCGAATCCCGGTCAACGCCAGGAACTGCGGCAGATTGTGCACCCATTCATCACCGGCCAATCGGCCGAGCGCGTTTAATGTGACTACCCCGATTGTTTTGTCGACATATTCGGGGATGACCGGCTCATCCGCCCGCCAGCCTTTGCAGGGCTTGCCCCGCGATCCGTCCGCTTCAAGCAGACTCAGGTCGTAGTGTTTTACCAGATCGGCCAATTCGCACGGTGTAAAGGCTTCAAACTTGCCAGTTGATGGATTGAGGATTCCGCGGCAGTCGGCTTTCCCCGCCTGCATCGGGAACATCTTGGTGGTCGGCGAAATGAGCACCCGTTTTTCGGGATAGCTGTCGGCAATCCGGTCAATCAGCGATGTTTTTCCCCCGCACCCAACCACGGCTACAACACAGGGAAAGTCAAGCGCGAGGGCTGTGATTGTCCGCATTCGTTTGTCTCCCTTAGTGAATTTTTCTTGCCAAACCTGACCGGTTGGGGTAGACTTGGGTAAAGGGGGCAGGCGTGTGATGAAAAGTGATATCAGCGGGATTTTGCTGGCCGCGGGGCTTTCTCGCCGGATGGGCGCGGATAAGCTGTTGCTGGAATATGCGGGGCAGACCCTCCTTGCGCGGGCGGTGGCCCTGCTCGGCAGCCTGCCCTGCCGCGAGAAAATTCTTGTGACCACAGCCGGGCGGCTGTCTGCGATTGACCTGCCCGCCGGTATCCGGGCGATCGTCAACCCCAACCCGGGGATCGGGCAAAGTGAGAGTTTGCGGCTTGGACTCGCCGCCGCGGCCAGGCGCAACTACCTGTTTTTAAATGCCGACCAGCCCCGTCTGTACCCGGATGCCCTTGCCCCGCTCTTCACACTGGCCGGCGAGAATCCCGAGAAGATTGTCTTCCCGACTGTCAATGGGCAGCCCTGCCCGCCGGTCTTGTTCCCCGCGGTTTTTCGGGAGGATTTGCTGGCACAAACCGGCGACGCCGGAGGCCGGGCAGTCCGCACAGCCAACCCGGAGCTCTGCCTGACATTTGAAGTGGGCAACCCGGAAGACTTTCTGGATGTCGACACCCCCCAAGACTACAGGCGGATGTCAGTCACTTCGGATATCTTTTAGTATAAAAACAACGCCCGGCTTTGTCAATCACAGGTAAGCCACCTGTCTCGCGCCCACCTCTATTTCTCCCGCCAAGCAAGCTTTTTTTATCCTAAAATATTCATATTTTATCTTGATTTATTTTCCATTTTATAGTATAATTGAACGAGTAATCAATGGGACGTGGGCACGGGTTGAACCGTGCCCTGCATCATTACTTCAGCAGTTAAGGAGGGGAGCTTATGACCAAAGAAGCGCTAAAGAAATTGATCGACACAGCGGCCGGGCGAATCCCTGCTGACCTGGTGATCAAAAACGCCAGGGTGGTGGATGTCTTTGGCGGTGCAGTTACCCAGGGCGACATCGCGGTCTCGAACGGCTTGATCGCCGGGGTCGGGCAATACGAGGGCATGGAAGTAATCGACGCACAAGGCCGCTACGCAACCCCCGGATTTATTGACAGCCACATACATATCGAATCCTCATACCTCACCCCCGAAGAGATCGGCCGTCTGCTTGTTCCCTGCGGCACGACTACAATCGTGGCTGACCCGCACGAGATCGTGAATGTGACCGGCCTGCGCGGGATGGAGTATATGCTGGACGCGGCCGAAGAGACCGCGCTGGACATAAAGTATATGCTGCCCTCCTGTGTGCCGGCCACCTCGTTTGAACACGCGGGCGGCGCGATCGGCGCGAAAGAAATCGCCCAGGCGCTGCGCGACAAGCGAATCCTCGGGCTGGGCGAGTTTATGGATTATCCCGGCGTGATAAACGCAGCCGACTTTGCGCTTGAGCGCTTGCTGGCCGCTCAGGAGGCGGGCGTCCCCATCGACGGGCACGCGCCTCTGGTTACCGGCAAATCGCTCAACGCGTACGCAGCCGGAAAAATCATCACCGACCACGAGTGTACAACGGTGGAAGAGATGCACGAGAAAATCTCAGCCGGGATGTACATCCTAATGCGGCACGGCTCGGCCTGCCACGACCTTGAGCGTCTGCTGGCCGGGGTAACCGCCCGAAACAGTGCGCGCTGTCTGCTCTGTTCGGACGACCGCCAGCCCAAAACCATTCTTGAGCACGGGCACCTCGACTACCACTTGCGGATCTGTGTACAAAAGGGAATTGACCCGGTCACCGCCATTCAGATGGCCACCCTGAACGCCGCCACCTGTTACGGGATGAGTGACCGCGGCGCCATCGCGCCCGGGCGGCGGGCCGACATTACATTGCTGGATGACCTTGTTGCGTTCAAGGCAAGGCAGGTATTCATCGCGGGCAGGCTGATCGCCGAAGACGGCATCTATCTGCCCCAAGTCAGGCAGAGGGATTGCGCGGCTATGCGCGGGCGCTTTTATGTCAAAGGTTTTTCGGCCGACAAACTTAAGCTCAACTTGCACAGCGACAAAGTCAACACAATCGAGTTTATGCCGGGCGGAGTGATGACCAAAAAAAGCGTGGCTGCAATCAAGCGGGACACGCAGGGCGACTTTGTCCGGGATGAAGGCGCGGATATCGTAAAGGTAGCGGTGGTCGAGCGGCATCAAAACACCGGCAACGTGGCGGTCGCACTGCTGCAAGGTTACGGGATTCGTGCCGGCGCGGTGGCGCTGTCCATCGCCCACGACTCGCACAACATTATCACGGCCGGGGTGAGCGACGCTGAGATCGCCTTCGCGGTTGAGACGCTGATCGCGCAGGGCGGCGGGATTGTGCTGGTCAAAGACTTAGAGGTGCTTGAAACCATGCCGCTGCCCATCGGCGGAATTATGAGCGACCAGACCGGCGAGTGGGTGGACGAAAAGCTGGCCTCCATCCACGAGCTTGCGCATGATACCCTGGGTATCAGCAAGGCGGTCGAGCCGGTTATGTCCCTGTGTTTTATGGCGCTGCCGGTTATCCCCGATATCAAGCTGACCGACATGGGGTTGTTCGACGTGCGCAAGTTCGATTTCATACCGCTTGAGGCGGAGTAAATAACAAGGGGGTGTGCTGCCGGTCTGTGTCTAATTGTCCGCTGTCACCATTACGGTTTTTGAGAGGAGAATGATGTTATGGAACTACAAGACATTCTTGCGGCAATAGGTGTCGTATTTAACGGGATACCCATGATGATCTTTGCCATGAGTTACGGGTTTATGGCGGCGCCCACCGCGATCGGTTACGCGATCGGCGCGGGCGGGATGCTGATGACCGGTGCGGTCACGCCGATATCCATTCAGGCGGGGACAATTGCGCTGGTCGGTACAATGGGCAAGCAGATCAGGGAACGGCTGAGCATCGCGCTCTTTGCCGGTTTAATTATGGCGGTGGTCGGGGCTCTTGGCCTGATTCACGTAATCATGGATTTCGCCGGACGCAATGTCGTGCTCGGGATGCAGGCCGGCGTTGGGATTATTTTGGCCAGAGTCGGGATCGACATGATCAAAACCGACCGCTTTGTCGGGCTCATCTCTCTAATCAGCGCACTGGCCGTATACCTGCCCACACAGGATCTGGTCTACACGATCGTGGTCAGCGTAATCGTTTCCAGCAGCGCTTTCCTGTGGAAGAACAAAAAGCCGATGGATATCAATTCCGAAACATATAAGTTTAAAGTGTATAAGCCGGTTCTGAGTTACAACGTGGTGCGGGGTGCGCTTGCGCTGGCCTGTTTGACCATTGGCTCGAACATCGCTTTCGGCAATATCACCGCCGGAATGGGCGGCAACACAGCCAACATCAACCACCTGACCCTTTACTCGGGGCTTGCGAATGTGAGCGCACTGTTTGGCGGCGCACCGGTCGAGTCGATCATTTCGGCTACAGGCGCCGCACCCAACCCGATGATGTCCGGCGTGCTGATGATGCTTCTTTTGGGCGGTATCATGATCGCCGGGCTGTTGCCCAAAATCGCGCGGTATGTACCTATGCAGTCGGTCGCCGGATTTCTGGTGATCATAGGCGCGTTCGCCACACTGCCGGGCAACGCGTTCAACGCCTTTGCGGACGCCGCGCGGCCTGAAATGCTGGGCGCGGGCGTAGCCCTTTTGGTCACCGCACTGACCGACCCGTTTATCGGTCTGGTCGCGGGGGTAGCGATCCGGCTGCTTACCCCGGTGCTTGGGCTGTAGGCAGTTGACAGTTGACAGTTGAAAATTGACAGTTGAGAATTGACAGTTGACAGTGAATGTATCGCTTCGCGATTTATTCATAGCAAAGCGGGCAAGGATTGTTTCCCTGCCCGCTTTGTTGTGTTATCTTTCTTCCCGGAAGTAGTTGACCCCCACATGTGCGGGCGGGCTGTGCTCTTTGATCTGGCGGATGCTGGTGACAATCAACACCAGTATGGTGGCCAGATAAGGGAATTTGTCGTAAATCTGCATCGGGATGCCGAGCGGCAGATAAAAGCGCATGACGGTGAACCCACCGAAGACCAGTGCGCCGATAAACGCGCGGCTGGGGCTCCAAGTGGCGAAGATGACCAGTGCGACCGCGATCCAGCCAAAGCCTTGCACCGAGTTGTGTACCCAAACGCCGGATGTGGTCACCATCGAGATGTACATCCCGCCAAGGCCGCAGATGCCGCCGCCGATACAGGTGGCCAGATACTTATAACGGGTGACGTTGATGCTGGCCGCATCAGCGGTGGCCGGGCTTTCACCCACCGCCCGCAAATTCAGCCCCCAGCGGGTGCGGTTTAGGAAAAACGCAAGCCCAACCGCCAGCGCCACCGCGAGATAAACCAGAATGTTGTAGTTAAACAGCATCGGCCCGAGAATCGGGATATCCGACAGCAGTGGGATGTTCAGGTTGGCAAACCCCTGCCTTGCGCTCAGGCTGATGGTGACAAACCCAACCGGGGAGTTCCGGCCGAAAAATTCGCCGAAAAAGTTGCCGAAGCCAATCCCGAAGATGGTCAGCGCCAGGCCGGTGACGTTTTGTTGGGTGCGCAAGGACACAACCAGCACACTGTACAAAAACGCACCGAACGCGCCCGCCAGAAACGCGAAGATAATCGCCAGCAGGACAGCCATAATCCCGGACATTTCGACGCCTAAGCCAACTTCGAGCAGAAAGACGGCGGCCAGCCCGCTGAGCGCACCCATAAACATCATGCCCTCAACGCCCAGGTTCAGGTTGCCCGACTTTTCGGTCAAAATCTCGCCCAACGTGCCAAAGAGCAGGGGTGTACCGGCCAGCACAGCCGCGTTAAAAAAGTTGATGAACGTATCCACCCCGCTAGCCTCCTTTCACATCGCTGATATTCTTATTGCGGAATATCAGCCGGTAGTTGATAAAGAACTCACAGGCCAGCATAAAGAAGAGGATAATTCCGATCAGCACGGTGGCGATGGTGGCCGGAATCATAAACGTACTTTGAATCCGGATTGACCCGCGCTCAAGGATGGCGATAAAGAACGCGACCAGAATCATAATAATCGGATTCAAGTGGGCCAGCCAAGCCACCGTGATTGCGGTAAAGCCAACCCCGCCGGCCGTGGTCTCGTTCAGGGTAAAGTCGGCGCCCGACACCTGCATAAACCCGACAAAACCGGCAATTCCGCCTGAGATGAGCATGGTGCGCATGATCACCCGACCCACATTGATTCCGGCGTAGCGGGCGGTGTTTTCGCTCTGGCCAACCACGCTGAGCTGATACCCCTGTTTTGAGCGGGAGATGTAAAGATGGACAAGCAAGGTGAGAATTAACACCATCACCCATCCGATGTGAATCCCGAACAGCCGGGGAAGCCGGGCAGAAAGGTCAAACATATCAATGATCGGGAAGTCGTTTTGCGGGCTGCTCCACCGGTCGGCTTGCAGGTAAGTGATAATCCCGAAAGCCACGTAGTTGAGCATGAGGGTGAACAAGGTCTCATTTGTCCCCCACTTAGCGCGGAAGAATGCGGGAATCAGTCCCCACAGCGCGCCGCCAACCGCCGCCGCCAGACCCATTGTGATCAACAGCACAGGGCGGGGTAGATTCTGATGTTGAAAGAGCGCAAAGTAGGTCGCAAAGATCCCGCCCATTAGGATCTGTCCCTCGGCGCCGATGTTCCAAAAGCGCATTTTAAACGCCATACCTACCGCCAAGGCCGCGCCCAAAAGCGGGATCGCGATCCGAACCGTTTCGTTAAAGCCGATCCGGCCGCCAAACGCTGAGTCAAGCATATCCGCGTAAACGGCCAACGGGTTGTGCCCGAGCGCCAAAAAGAGCAAACCGCCCACACAAAGGGAGGAAAGCAATCCGGCCGCGCGGATCAGCCAGGCCTGCGTATGCGGGATGGTGTTTCGCCGCGCGATTCGCACAAACGGCGTCTTGTGTTCGTGTACCGCTGTCTGGCTCACCCGGCGCTCACCTCCTCTCTTGTTTCACCGGTCGAGAACTGGGTCATCAACAGGCCTACCGCTTCTTTATTGGTGGTGGCCGCGTCAACAATTCCGCTGACTTGTCCGCCGCAGAGAACCATAATCCGGTCGGCCAATTCAAGCAGCACGTCCAGATCCTCGCCGATAAAGAGAACTGCCACACCCTTTTGTTTTTGTTGGTTTAACAGATCATAGATGGTGTAGGACGAATTGATGTCCAAACCCCGAACCGGGTAAGCAACGATCAGCACCCGCGGGGCGGATGAAATTTCACGGCCAAGCAGAACTTTTTGAACATTGCCGCCCGACATCCGCCGCACCGGCTTGCTGACGCCGGGGGTGACGATGGCCAGCTGTTCGATCAGCCCTTCGGCCAGCGCGCGGGAACTCTTGCGGTCGCAAAACGGGCCTTTACCCTTATCGTAATAGCGCAGCATAACGTTGTCGGTCATGTCCATGTTGGCGACCAGACCCATTCCCAACCGGTCTTCGGGGACAAAAGCCATGTTCACGCCCAGTGCGCGAATCTCTTTCGGGGCTTTGCCGACCAGCGCAGTTTCCTGACCTGACTCATCGCAAAAAGTGATTTGACCGCTCGCTACCGGATAAAGCCCGGCCAACGCCTCGCACAGCTCTTTCTGACCGCTTCCGGCAATTCCGGCCACCCCAAGGATTTCACCGGCTTTCAGGTTAAAACAAACGTCCTGCAATGCCTTGACGCCGTCCGGGGTCAGGCAGTTAAGTCCTTCGACTTTAAGCCGGTCACACTGGCCTTCACAGACCGGGCGGTCAATTTTCAGATCAATTGAGCGGCCGACCATCATCTCGGTCAGCTCTTTTTGATTGGTCTCGGATGTATTTACGGTGGCGATCGATTTGCCTTTGCGCATGATATGAACCCGGTCGGATACCGCCAACACCTCATGCAATTTGTGGGTGATGATGACGATCGCCTTACCGTCCGCGCGCATATTTCGCAGGGTGACGAACAGGCGCTCGGTTTCCTGGGGGGTGAGTACGGCAGTCGGCTCGTCCAATATAAGGATTTCGGCGCCGCGGTAAAGCACCTTGACGATTTCAACTGTCTGTTTTTCGCTGACCGACATGTTGTATATCTTCTTTTCAGGATCCAGCCCAAAGCCGTAGCGGTCGCTGATCTCGCGGATTTCCTGGGTGTAAGCTTTTCGGTTGAGTACGGGGTTTCCGTCCAGCCCAAGCACGATGTTGTCGGCCGCCGTGAAGATATCCACCAGCTTAAAGTGTTGGTGAACCATCCCGATCCCAAGGTCATAGGCGTCTTTGGGCGAGCGGATGGTCACTTCTTTTCCGCCCACTTCGATCTCGCCGCTGTCCGGGAAATAGATGCCGAACAACATGTTCATCAGCGTTGTCTTGCCGCTGCCGTTTTCGCCCAACAGAGCCAAAATTTCACCCTTGTGCACGTCAAACGAGACATGGTCGTTGGCTACCACCGTGTCAAATGTTTTGACGAGGTTGTGTGTCTGGATTGCAGGCTGCGCTGTGTTCGTATCATTATACAAATGTGTCACCACCTTAACGATTGTTATGTTGCTGCGCTTTTTTAGTCTCTGGAATTTAACATAAGCAGTTCTGGGGGCTGGAGGATTCGGCAAAGCGGACAAACATAGACGATGGGGTTCCACCGTGACATCAATAAGTGGCTGAGCGGTATTTGAAAGACAGGCTGTTTGCCTCCGGCAGAAAAGAAACCTCTGCGATTGCTGCTATACTTGTGCAGTTGCCTTTTATAATCGCGGCTTTCACTCCGTTCAGGACACATTCCCACGCGTGTTCACAGCCGGCTATATTCGGAAGATAGCCTTTTGCGATCTCGATAATCGCGTCGGCTGTACAGCGCGGAGAAACGATTTGAACGGTCTTTGTATGATCCTCCACATCATCGGCCATACAGACAGAGTCCCGGATAAGCTTGACCTGAATCTTTGACATTTGACAGTTCCACATTTCTCCTGTTGTTGTGAAATGATCGCTGGGAATGGGTAGGGCGGGCTGCCATTACCGATTTCCATCTGCCACTTCTTTAAATAGGGTGCAAAGAGAGGCCGGCAAACAGCCTCTCTTTGCAAGGCTGAGTAACTATTCGATGACTGTGATGCCTTGGATGATATGGTTCCATGAGGGGGCGGATTGGCGCTCGATCCACTCTTCGCCGTCGGCGAGGATCTGGTTGCCTTCGTTGTCATAGATCGGGCCTACAAAGAGATTCCGGCCGGCGCGGATGTCGCCCTCGGCGGCGGCGATGGCTTCGGCGGTTCCGTCCACAACCGTGTTCGGGTTAAGGGCAGACAGCAGAACCATCCCCTCATTCATACCGGCGAGGAAGTCGGTTTGTACGTCCTGACCGGCCACCAGCAACTCAACGGCGTGGTTGAGGTAAACGCTCCAGTCAAACATGGGCGAAACCAGAACCGCGTCGGGAGCCGCGGGAATCATGTTGTTGTTGTAGCCGACGCTCCAGACGCCGTTGGCTTGAGCGGTGGTCTGGGCGGCCGGGCTGTCGGCGTGCTGGCCGATGACGTCTGCGCCGCGGTCAATCAGCGCTTGTGCGATTTGAGATTCAAGGGTGGGGTTATTCCAGGCGTTCATGAACATGACATACATGGTCACGTCCGGGTTAACCGAAAGCGCGCCCTTGTAGAAAGCGGTAAAGCCGGTGATAACTTCGGCAAAAGGATGGGCGGCTACAAACCCGAGCACGTTGGTCTCGGTTCTGAGGCCGGCGGCAATCCCCGAAAGGTAGCGGGCCTGAGACATGTTGCCGAAATAGTTGTGGAAGTTGGGCAGGTTGTTGTCCAGGGCAAGGTCACCGGTCGCGTGGAAGAACTGAACGTCCGGGAACTCACGGGCGGCTTCAAGCATGTGCGGGCCGTGGCCGAAGCTGGTGGCGAAGATGGCGTCCGCGCCCCACTCGATCGCTTCGAGGATGGCGGTATCGGCCGGGCCGCCCGGGGCGATGTTAAAGAAGTTGCGCACTTGGTCTTCCCCAATCCGGTGGTGGATCATCATGTCGGTGGTGCCGCGGTGCTGGCGATAGGTGTAACCCATGTCGGCCGCATCGCCAACGTGGATAAACGCAAGGCGGATGGTCTCAAAAGTCAGGCCGCTGTCACCGGCGGGGGCGTCTGCCGCAGGCGCAGGCGCGTCACCGGCAGGGGCGGCGGGGGCGGCCGGGGCAGGGCTTGGGCCACAAGCGGCCAACAGGCCAAGGATGGTCAGCGCAACAACCAGCAGAATCAGCTTTCTCTTCATCGTTTTTGCTCCTTTACTCACTCGTTATATTTTTTCTTACAATAACAACCGTGGATTGGACAATCGTGTGCGTCGGCTTCACCCCCTGTTCCTTTCGCTGACAAGCGAAACTATATCCCGTTCACATCCAGAAAATCGCGAACCAGATTTAAACAAACATCTTTGCGGTACTCAACCCCGACCCTGCCGCGGATTGGGACGATTACTTGATCTATGGCGGCCAGATAGTCCTGCCGCAGTGCTTTGGCCTGAGTCAGCGTTTTTCCGGTCAGCATCGCGTCGATCTCAGCCGGGCGGAGGATGACGTCGCTGACCGCGCCAAAAGCGGTGGCACAGTGGCGGATCACGCCGTCCCGCACATCTAAAATTCCGGCGAACGCCACCCGCGAGATGGCCAGCGCGTTTCGCGCGCCGACTTTTGTGTAATAGTAGTTGTCAAGGTTCTGCCGTGGGATAAGCACCTCGGCAATGATCTCGTCCCGGCGCAAAGCCAGCTTTTTTCGGCCCAGATAAAACTCTTTTAGTGGCAGCATCCGCTCACCATCCTCGCAAACCAGGCGCACGAGCGAATCGGTGACCATAAAGATCAGCGCGCTGTCGGCTTTGGGAGAGCCGTTGCCGATGTTGCCGCCAATACTGCCTATATTGCGGATGGCGGGGGCGGCGATCTGCCCGCAAGCCTCTTTCAGGATTTTCGGGGTCAGCGGATGGTCGATCAGGTCGGAAAAGGTGCAGGCCGCACCAAAGCGTATGTACTGCGCATCTTGTTTAATCTCTTTGAGCTCGGGGATTTTGTGCAAAAACAGATAGCTTGCGTCTTCTTTTGCCTCGACCATCAGGTCGGTGCCGCCGGTGTAAAGGGTCAGGCCGTGGGCTTTGCGAAGCTTTAACGCCTCAGCCAAGGTTGTGGGTGCAAAACTCTTTACCACAGTCCATCCCCCTCCTTTGCCGCCATGTCGATTGCTTTTATGATCGGGCCGTAGCCGGTACAGCGGCAGATATTCCCCGATATCCCCTCGCGGATTTCGTCTTCGGTCGGATGCGGATTCGCGCTCAGCAGACATTCGGCGGCCAGCACCATCCCCGGGATGCAAAACCCGCACTGTACGGCCGAAACCGCTTCAAACGCTTTGTCGAGCGCCGCGAACCGCTGTGTCTCGCGGTATCCCTCAATGGTTGTGACGTTTGCGCCCTCCAAACTGCCCATGGCCACCAAGCAGGAGTTTGTCAGTTTTCCGTCAATGATGACCGCACAGGCACCGCACTCGCCTTCTTTGCACCCGCACTTTGTGCCGGTCATCTGCCACTCGCCGCGCAAAACATCCAGCAGGCGTCCGGCGGGGCTGCCCGCGTAGTTGACCTCTTTGCCGTTCAAGTTAAACACTGACATCAGCGATTCACCTCCCGCAAATGGTTCATGACATCTTCGGGCAAGAAGGGCGCTTTGCCCAGTTTTGTATCCAAAGCGTTTTCAATGGCCGCAATCGTAGCCGGCGCACCGCCTACGTGAGGCAGTTCCCCTCCGCCCTTGGCGCCAAACGGGCCGCCCGGATAATCTTCGACATGCAGCAAAATCTCAAGTTTTGGCAAATCCATTGCGGTGGGAATCATATAATCGCTAAATGTGTTGTTGCGGATTTTACCTTTTTCGGCGGTTATCTTTTCCATCATCCCGTAGCTCAGGCTTTGAACAAAGCCGCCCTCCATCTGCCCGCGCAGGATATTCTCATCAATCGGTGTACCCGCGTCAAACGAACCCCAGCCGCCGACCAGCTTAATTGCGCCGGTATAGGTGTCGATCTCGACCTCAACGGCGTTAACCGCCCACGAATAAGTCGGGTAAGCGTCCCCGCTGAATGTTTTGATGTCGAAGGGGATCATAAATTCCGGGTGCTTGTAGTGTTCTGTAACGGTTTGTTCCTCGCCGTCTTTCCACTCGTCTTTCAGGCGGACCGCGGCTCTGCGGATCAGCTCGCCGACCACCATAACCGAACGGGAGGCAACCGTCGGCCCCGAATTGGGCACCCTGTCCGTGTTCGGCATGGTCAGGATAATTTTGTCGTGGGGCAAATCGAGTGTTTCCGCTACAATTTTTGTAAAAGCAACAAACAGGCCCTGGCCCATGTCGGTATTGGCGGTGAGGATTTCGACATTGCCGTCTTTGTCTTTGTGCAGCCGAGCGACCGACTTGAGCAGGTCGCGCTCGGCGCTGCCGGTAAAGCCGCCCCCATGAAAGACCGCTGACAGGCCAATCCCTTTGCGGTAACGGCCGGTCTGGTTTTGGTAAGCGGCCCGCTTGGCGCGGTAATCGCTGGCTTTGAGCACGGCGTCAACCATCGGCGCGATCGGCACCGGGAAGTGGTACTTCCCACCGGTTGAGGTGGAATCCCCCTGTTTGGCGAGGTGGGCCAGCTTGAAATCGACCGGCTCGAGCCCCAGGTTTTTGGCGACATGCTCCATCATCATCTCAACGGCAAAGAAAGTCTGCGGGCCGCCAAAACCACGGAACGCGCCGTTGGGCACATTGTTTGTCTTGCGCGACTGGCCGTGTACTTTGAGATTGGGCACATTGTAAATGCCCGGCGCCCCGATAATCCCCCGTTGCAGGACAACCGGGCTCATGGTGGTGTACGCACCCGCATCGTAGAGCACTTCAATCTCCATAGCGGTCACCTTGCCGTCCTTGACCGCGACTTTGTAATTGCAAAAGGATGGATGCCGCTTGCTGGTGCACTCGATGTCTTCTTTCCGGTCAAAAATAACGCGAACCGGCTTACCCGCTTTGTGGGCGGCCACCGCCACCTGACAGGCCAAAATGGACGGGTAGTCTTCTTTTGCGCCAAACGCGCCGCCGATCACATCCTGCGCCACGCTCACATCCTCCGGCCGGCAGCCGAGTGCGTGTACCAGCGCCTTATGCACGTAATACGGACATTGAAGCGAGCCGTGCACATGTATTTTTCCGTCGCTGCTCCCGGCGATCAGCCCGTTGGTCTCCATGCACATGTGCTCTTGAAGCCCGGTCTCGAAGTCCTCTTCAAAGATGTGGTCCGCCTGTGCAAAGGCCGCGGCCGTATTGCCTTTCTCATACGCGTAGTCAAAGAATACCACATCCGATTCACGCGCGTCAAATGTCGGCTCAAGCATTTCGTACTCGATTTCGACCTCGCCGGCCAGCCGGAGAACCTCCCGCTCGTCCGGCCCGCAGAGCAAACCGATGGGGTCGCCGATATGCTCGACCGTCTCGCCGGCAAAAACCGGCGTATCCTGCACAATCATCAGCACCTCGTTTGTGCCGGGTACGTCATTTTTATCCACGTAACAATAGCCGTCCGGCAATGTGGGCAGCTTGACGTTGGCCACTTTGGCCCGCGGCACACTTGAGCGCACCATCCGGCCGAACAGGATGCCCTCAGTCGGGCAGTCACAGACATACATCGCCTGCCCGCGCATTTTTTCGCCGTGGTCTTTTTTGGGGATCGACCTGCTGATCGATTTCAATACGTAACCCTCCTCTATTGGATTTTATAACCTCGAACATACTTATCGCGAATCTGGCTGTCTTCTGAAAGGTATATGATTCGGGCCAGCCGGTCTTCGATCGAAAGGGTTCTGATTGTCGCTAAGTCGGTGTCGTCGATCACCACCGCGTCAAACTCGTAACCCGGCTCAAAGCTGCCGACTTTGCCAAAAAAAGCTCCGCCGCCCAATGTACCGAGGTAAAAGGCTTCGGGGACAGTCAACGGCGTATCGTTTTGGTCAATCAGCCGCCAATAGAGCTTGGAGGCCTGAATCGCGTCGCTCATCGCGCGAAAGATGGATGCGTGACAACCGCCGGCCACGTCGGTACCCAACCCTACCCGAATCCCGCGCTGAAGAAATCGGCGGACGGGCGCGATTCCCGAAGCGAGGTTGGTGTTCGATTGGGGACAGTGGGCGACAAACACACCGTTGTCGCGAAGCAATGCTTCTTCTGACCCTTTTGACCAGACACAGTGCGCCATAATTGTGGGCGTGCTTTCTCCGCCGAACAGTCCAAAGCTGTTGTAAACCTGGCCATAACCGCCCGATTCCGGGTGAAGCTCACGTACCCAAGCGATCTCGCTGTGGTTTTCAGACAGATGGGACTGCACCGGCAGCCCGTGCTCTTTTTGCAGCTCTTTCAGCCCGCGCATCAACTCACTCGAACATGTGGGCACAAACCGCGGGGATAAGATGGGTGATGTGTTCTTAAGCTTGCCTTTGGTGCGCGCAATCCACTCGCCGGTTGCTTTGACAGACTCTTCGGTCTCTTCGCGCAGGTAGTCGGGGCTGTTGCGGTCCATGTTCAGTTTTCCGACATATGTAACCAGCCCGGCGGCGTCAAGTTTTTCCATCAAAAGTTCGGTTGCCTGGGGATGTATGGTAGCGAAGACACCGGCGCGTGTGGTCGCGCCCCGCTTTAAAGCGTCCGCAAATATGCCGTAAGCCCGTTCGGCGTGCGCTAAATCGGCGAACTTAGCCTCTTCGGGGAATGTGTAGGTCTTCAGCCAGTCGAGCAGCTCAAGATCCATCCCCAAGCCGCGGTAAGAGTATTGCGGCGCGTGAATATGTAAGTCACACAGACCGGGGATGATCAGGCAATCGCCGTAATCGGTCAATGGAAAGCCGCGGTATTGCTCAGGTATTTCGGCAAAAACACCGGCCGACTCGCCGTCCTTGCAGATTAGATAGCCCCGCTCGACACTGGCCAGCGTGGTCACAGACTTGCTGTAACATATATTGCCGGCGAGAATTTGATTCATATGGCGTCGTCCTCCTGTAATCGCAACAAAACTACCGAAAAGGCTTCCGGTAAAGCTGCTGCAAACGGGTGGTCACACCCGGTTTGCAGCAGCTTGTAGACAACCATTTGCGGTAGTTTGTAGAAACGCTCGACCATATTACGAGCATATACAAGCCGGCCCAATATTCAGTTAAGTTCGCATGACTTTAGTATCATTATACATAAGGCACTAAATTTGTCAATCGATGACGCGAAAATTTATCGCTTTGTCACCATTTGTCATCAGATCGTGAGATGTGTGGCTTTTGCGGCGGCCTTGATAATCCCGCTAACATCTGCGGGCAGGGCACCCGCGCTCTGATAATCGGCGACTTTGCCGTCCAGCCGGGCACGCACCTTGCCGCCATCCAAAAGCAGGAATCCGGGGTTTTCGCTGTCCGCAAAATCTTCGGCGTTGGCGTACATGGTCAGCTTTTCCTTGTAGGGCGCGCTTGAATAGGGGCAGAAAACCTCACAGTTTCCACATTCGTTGCACAGGTAATCCAGATGTACGATCTGTGCGCGGCCGTCTACATCCAGTGAGATGTTCGCGCGGTTGGGGCAGACATCCACACAGCACTCGCAGACAGTGGCGCACTCAAGGCAGCGCTCAGCCTGACAAACGCTTGAGCCCACGCACTGCAGCACACCTTTTTTCGCGTGGGCAGGCTTCGGGTCGGGGTTGACGTTGAGACCGGCGTACTTGTCAAAGCTGACCCCGGCGATGGCTGTGGCCGCTTTGGCCGCATCAGCGATGGCTTCGGCGACGGTGGCCGGGCCGCGCATTGCGTCGCCAATCAGGTAGACGCCCGCTTTCGCACTGCTCTCAAGGGTTTCTGGATTGATGGCGGCAGCTTTTCCGCCGCTGGTTAGTCCAAGTTTTTCGAGCAGATCGGTTTCGACCCCGTCGCCGATGGCTGAAATGAGTGTGTCAACCGCGACTTCGACTTTCTTACCGGTTGAAACAGGGCGGCGGCGACCCGAATCATCGGGCTGGCCAAGTTCCATCTGCTCGCAGACCAGCTTGCCGCTGTTTAGATTTATGGGCGCAAGCAGTTCGAGGAAGCTCACGCCGTCTTCAATGGCCAGTTCAAGTTCTTCGCCGTCGGCGGGCATATATCTCTTTGTACGGCGATAAACCAGCGATACGTTCTTGACCCCGGCCACCCGTTTGGCCGCGCGGGCGGCGTCCATTGCGGTGTTTCCGCCGCCGACCACCGCAACGTTTTCGCCAAGCACAGGCGGCTGACCGGCTTTTAACTTCTCCAAAAACTCAAGTGCGCCGATGGCACTGCCCGACTCAAGCGCAAGCTGACCGGTTTTCCACGCACCGACCGCCACAATGATTTTCTCAAACCCATCGGATTTGAGGGCATCCAGGCTCTCAACTTTTGTACCAAGTTTAAACTCTACGCCCATCGCTTTGACCAGCGCGATATCTTTTTGGATGGCTTCATCGCCAATTCTAAACCCGGGGATGACCTGCGCGACTACGCCGCCAAGGCTATCCCGCTTTTCGAACAGGACAACTTCCCAACCGGCGCGGGCCAGAAAGTATGCGGCCGACAGACCGGCAGGGCCGCCGCCGACCACAGCGGCTTTGCCGCCTGTTTTGGCCGAAGGCTTGATCTCAGCGAGCAGCGCATCATATCCGGCTTTGGCCGAGTCCAGCTTGACCCCGCGGATATCCACACTGGCGTCGTAAAAGTCACGGGTGCATTTATCCATACACCGGTGAGAGCAGATTGTACCGGTGATAAACGGCAGGGGGTTGCGCTCGGTAATCACCCGCATGGCTTCGAGGTATTTGCCCTCACCCGCCAAGCGCAGATAAGCCGGAACATCCTGCCCGAACGGGCACCCGTCGGTGCAGGGGGCGGCAAAGCAGTCGGCCAGCGGAACCTTGGCGCTCATCTTTCGAACAGGCGGCTGCCCGGCCGGTTTGCGGTAGAGCGGGTCGGTCAGCGCACTCTCAACCAGCGCGGACACTTTGCCTAAATCCACCCCGGCAAACGGCTTATAATCACAGGCCGCCATCTTTTCGGCAATCTGCCAAAGCCGCCCGTAGCCGCCCGGTTTTAACAGGGTGGTCGCCAATGTAATCGGCCAAATGCCCGCGTTGTAAATCTCGGCAATATTGTGAATATCCGCGCCGCCGCTGTAGCTGATCCGCAGTTTGCCGTCAAAAGCTTTGCTCAAGCGGTTGGCGACTTCAATCGAAAGCGGGAAGAGCGAGCGGCCGGACATGTACATTTCCTCGCCGGGCAATTCACCCGCCGCGATTTTAACCGGGAATGTGTTGGTCAACTTTACGCCAAACTCAAGGGAAAGGCTGTCGGCCATTGCCTGCAAGCGCTCCAGCATAGGCACCGCGTCGGCGAACTGCAAGTCAGCTTTAAAGTGGTGGTCGTCAAAAACCAGATAGTCAAAACCGAGCGCGTCCATCGTCTCGCGGGCGTACTCATACCCTAACAGGGTGGGGTTGCACTTGATGAATGTGTGCAACTTCTTCTCGCTGAGCAGGTAGCTGGCAATCCGCTCAATCTCCTGGGGCGGGCAGCCGTGCAAAGTTGACAGGGTAATCGAACGGCTGACCTGTGGACTGATCGCCTCAATGTACGCCGCATCCACGTTTTTGAAGCTGGCGAGATTGTCAAGTACCCAAGCTTTACACTCCTGCCAAATGGCGGTGTTCTCAGCATTTTTAAGCCCTTCGATATAACTGTCGATCTTCTCTGATTTAATCCCTTCCAGGTCGTAACCCACGCTCATGTTGAAGATGAACCCGTCCGGATCGCCAAGCCCCAGCTCTTTGCTGAGCAGTTTGAGCGCGAACCAGCCTTTGGTGTATTCTTCAAGCGCTTGAGGGACATACAGTTCAGTCGACCACTCGACGTTGTAGCCCTCATCATTGGCCGCAATACACGGCCGCGAGATGCACGCTTGCAGCTCGGCGCCGTCCATTTTTTGCACGGTCTTGACTTCAAAGAACCGGCTGCCCGCAATGTAACTGGCGATTAGGTTTTGGGCAAGCTGGGTGTGCGGCCCGGCCGCCGGGCCAAACGGCAGCTCCAGTTTTTCGCCGAAAAGGGGCAGTGTCTTTCCGCTTTTGGCGGCGTAGAGTTTGTCGACCCCAAAGATCGCGCCCGTCTGCTTGTATTCGGTCAGCGCCCAATTCATCAGCCGCCCGAATGGAATTTGCCGCATTTGTTCGCTCATGTTTGCACGCTCCCTTATCTTGAATTGATTCGCTTGCCAAGGTCAGCCGCCCGCTCGCGGCATTTCGCCATGATCGCTTCGGCGTCGATTCCGACCAGCTTGCGGTTTTTCATCTTGACCTGACCATTTATTATGGTGTGTACCACCGCACGGCCGCTCATCCCAAACAGGATGTGGCCGTCGCAGTTGTCGGCGCTCATCGGGGTGTGCGGGTCGTAATCGCAGACAATCACATCAGCCGCCGCGCCCGCTTCGAGCACACCCAGTTTGGTTTTGAACATCCGGCCCGCGATGGCCGCGTTGTTGTAAAAGAGCATCTGCGGCACTTCGCCCCAAGCCGCGCCCGGGTCGGCGAGCTCGTGTGAGTGAATGACTTTGGCCACTTTTTCCGATTCGAACATATCCTGCGTGTAGCCGTCGGTGCCGAGGCCGAGCAGGATCCCCCGCTTCATCATCTCCATGCAGGGCGGAATCCCCACCGCGTTGCCCATGTTGGATTCGGGGTTGTGCACAACCATTGTATTTGTCTCTTTGATGATGTCCATTTCAATTCCGTTCACGTGGATACAGTGGCCGGTTACTGTGTTCTCGCCTAGGATACCATTGTCGTGCAGGCGGTTGATCACCCGTTTGCCATATTTTTTCAGGCTGTCGTAAACATCGGCCATCCCTTCGGCCACGTGAATGTGGAAGCCGATCCCGTCCGGTGTGTTTTCGCGGCAGAGGGCAAGGGTGCTGTCGGAAAGGGTGAACGACGCGTGCATCCCCATCATCCCTTTGACCATGTCGGTGTCGTCAGCCATCGCGTAGCGGATGAACTCGGCGTTTTCGGCCACCGCTTCTTTCATTTTCACTTCGCCGTCCCGGTCAGAGACTTCGTAGCAAAGGCTGGTGCGCACACCCAGTTCTTTGGCGGCGTCGGCGATCGCGAACAGGCTGCCTTTGACCTCGCCGTAGCTTGCGTGGTGGTCGAGTACGGTAGTAGTTCCGTTTTTGATGCAGTCGATGTAAGTGGCCATTGCGCTGTATTTTGTGTCTTCAAGCAGCAGATGGCGATCGATCGTCCACCAAAGCCCGTCCAGAATTTCAACAAAGTTGCTGGGTGCGTACCCGTTGATCGAGAGGCCGCGGGCGAACGCGCTGTAAATATGGCCGTGTGCGTTGATCATCCCGGGCATAATCAGCCCGCCCTTTGCGTCAATTTCCTCACTGCCGGGATATTTGGCACGCAAAGCCGCGGCCTCTCCCACCTCTTTGATCAAGCGGCCCTCTATAGCTACACAACCGTTTTCGATCAGGCGGTTGCTTTCTCCGCGGGTGAGTACCCTGCCGTTTGTTACCAGTAGCATATGTTTCCTCCTTTATAGTCGCCGGCCATGTTTTTGGGGAACAAAAAATGCCGCACATCCCCGCAGGAATGCCCGGCCCGTGCGCGAAGCACTCCGTTACAGCCAGCATAATTCCGTATCAAGTTTAGAGCTATGACTGATTGATGACAGTATAGCACAACAAAATTAAAAGAATCAATACTGCGCCAATAAGTTTGTGCAAAACAGCTAGCTAAAAAATATTTTTTTGTGCTAAATTAAAGTTGAAGTTTTGTATTTTCTGTGTTAACCTATATTCAGGATATTGGCAGGATAAAATAAAGCAAACATTATTTTGGAGGTGCTGAGTGTGATAGACTTATCGATCAACAAAGAAACCCTGAAACGCAACATAGCCAAAGCGAAAGAGAACGGTGTAATTGTCCCGACTTTTAAGCAGATGCGCGACCCGGACAAACATGTCCCCGAAAAGATCAAGGCAAAACTCAAAAGTGTCGGCCTGTGGGATTTGAGCCCGCTAAACCTGTTCCGCATCACTTGGAAGAATGAGAAAACCATGAGCGGCGGGCTGTATGGCGGGCCGAACTTTATCGAGCTACCCTCCAAACTGACCGGCGTTGACGCCCGGATCATCTGCATGGTCGGCAAGTACTTCCCGACCGGCTGTCACAAAGTCGGCGCGTCTTTCGGCTGCCTGGCCCCCCGCCTGATCACCGGCCAGTTTGACGCCTCCACCCAAAAGGCGGTCTGGCCCTCGACCGGCAACTACTGCCGGGGCGGCGCGTTTAACTCAAAGCTTCTGGCCTGTGAGTCGGTCGCAATCCTGCCAGAGGGGATGAGTAAAGAGCGGTTCGAGTGGCTTTCGACCATCGCGGGCGAAGTCATCGCAACCCCGGGCACAGAGAGCAACGTCAAAGAAATTTTTGACAAAACCAACGAGATCCGCGCCACCCGCCCCGACTGTTTGATCTTCAACCAGTTTGAAGAGATGGGCAACTATATGTGGCACTGGAATGTAACCGGCAACGCCATCGCCGAAGCGTTTGAAAGCTTGAAGATCGAGGGCGGCAACTTTGCCGGTGTCTGCCTGACTTCCGGCTCGGCCGGAACGATGGCCAGCGGCGACCGCCTCAAACAACTTTACCCCTACAGCAAAATCGCGGTTGGCGAAGCCCTGCAATGCCCGACCATCCTGAACAACGGGTTTGGCGACCACAGGGTCGAGGGCATTGGCGACAAGCACATCCCCTGGGTACACAATGTAAAGAACACCGACATGGCCATTGCGATTGACGACAACGACTCGATGGCCCTCCTCCGCCTGTTTAACGAGCCGGCCGGCAAGGCCTACCTCAAAGGTGAAGTCGGGATGAGCGACGCTGAGATCGACGCGCTGGCTTACATGGGCATTTCGGGGATCACCAACATGCTTTGCGCCATCAAGTTCGCCAAATACTATGAGCTGACCAGCAAAGATGTTGTGGCCACCGTGCTCACCGACTCGGTTGAGATGTACGGCTCACGCGTTGAAGAGATGCGCGCCGAAGAGGGCGAATACAGCAGCGTAAAAGCGGCGGTCGACTACGCGGCCAGCCTGCGCGGTGCGAGAACCGACAACCTGATCGAGCTGACTTACCCCGAGCGCAAGCGGGTACACAACCTCAAGTACTACACCTGGGTCGAACAACAGGGCAGAACCGCAAGTGATCTGAACGACCAGTGGTACGATCAGGAGAAAGCGTTCGTCAGCGTACAAAAGCAGACCCAGCAGGTTGACGACCTGATCAACGAATTTAACGAAGAGACCGGGCTGCTCAAAAGCCTGTAACTAAGGGGGGCTTTCTGTGGCCAAAACACCGCTGTGGATCAAGAACAACGTCCCGCCCTCCGACTGCTCGAAAAGCCTTGGGCTGATGGAGGTTGAGACCATAGGCAAAGTGCGCGACTTCCACAAAACCTTTGAGGAGTACGCACCCACCCCGCTTGTGGCGCTGGACGCGCTGGCAAAAGAGTTCGGGGTCGGCGGAATCTACATCAAAGACGAGTCGCCGCGGTTTGGGCTGAACGCATTCAAAGGCTTGGGCGCATCCTTTGCGCTGGCCGCGTTTATCGCCCAAACGGTCGGCTGTTCGGTCTGGGATCTGGACGCGAAGACCATGACCTCCCCTGAAATGCGCGAAAAGCTGGGTGACTTCACTTTTTACGCCACCACCGACGGCAACCACGGCCGGGCGGTTGCTTGGGCGGCCACCAAGATCGGGCAAAAGTCGGTCATCTACATGCCCAAGGGCTGCCCGGAAGTCAAGCTTGAAAACATCAAAAAAGAGGGCGGACAAGGGTTCATCACCGACCAGAACTACGATGACACCATCCGCGCCACCGTCGAGCTGGCTGAAAAAACACCCCGGGCCGTCATCGTGCAGGACACCGCGTGGGAGGGGTATACCGACATCCCCGGCTGGATTATGCAGGGCTACGCCGTCATGGCGCTCGAAGCCTGCGACCAGCTGAGGGAACAAGGGGTCAAACCCACTCACATGTTCATTCAAGCGGGAACCGGCGCGTTCGCCGGCTCGGCCCAAGGGGTTGTCGCCAACTACTACGGCAATGACGCACCCACCACATTTGTGGTCGAGCCGCCGGCGGCTGACTGCTACTACCGCACAATCAAAAAAGGCGATGGCAGCGTGGTCAACGTCAGTGTGGACGACTACACCATCATGCAGGGGCTTGCCTGTGGTGAGCCAAACCCGATCTCGTGGGACATCCTGCGCAATAAGAGCAGCTACTTTGTGGTGATCGAAGACGAGCTGGCCGCCCGCGGGGTGCGTGTGCTGGGCAACCCGCTTCCGGGGGATGACCGGGTGATCTCAGGTGAGTCGGGCGCGTCAGCCATGGGCTTTCTGACCGAACTGCTGACCAGCCCGGAAATGGCTGAGCTTCGCAAAGAGGCCGGGATCGACAAGGACTCGCGCATCCTGCTCTTTAGCACTGAGGGAGACACAGACCCTGAAAACTACCGCAAAATTGTCTGGGAGGGCCTGTACCCGTCCGTCTAAAAGCCTGCGGTCAATCGCCGGTTCCAATCAGGGGGCAAACAAATGGAAACAGAATATATAAAAGGGATGCTTGCGCAGATTGCCAAAGCCTTGTCGGTACAGTTCGGCAGCGACTGTGAAGTCGCTGTGCACGACTTGACCAAAGGGGATAAACATACCTTGTTCGCCATTGAAAACGCCCACGTAACCAAACGCAGAATCGGCGATGACGCCAGCACAATCGTCTTGGACGCGCTTGAACACAAAGACAGCGCGACCGACAATTTAAGTTATCTGACCCGCACGGCGGATGGCCGGATGCTCAAGTCGTCCTCCATCTATATCCGGGACTCTGATGGTGAATTGATCGCGCTGCTCGGCATCAATTACGACATCACCCAGTTTTGCAACACCCGCTCGGTGCTCGGGCAGTTTGTTTCGGTCGAGCAGGAAAAGCGGGAAAGCGAAATCAGCGTGATATCACCCAACGTAAACGATCTGCTCGATCAGCTGCTCGATGAATCGTGGGAACATGTCGGCAAAAAACCGGTAGCCCTGATGAGCAAAGAGGATAAGACCAAAGCGGTGCAATACCTTGACCAGCGGGGCGCCTTCCTGATCAAAAAAGCGGGGGACAAAGTCACAAAGTTTTACGACATCTCAAAGTATACCCTTTACAATTATTTAGACAGTGAACCGACCGATCAAACACAAGCCAAATAGACAAAGTGAAAGGATGATCAACCATGGATTTTGAAAAGATCAAACAGGCGGCACAGGGGTACGAGGCGGCTATGACCAAGCTGCTCCGTGATATGGTCAAGTTCCCGGGCGAGAGCTGCAACGAAAAAGCCAAAGTAGACCGGGTGGCACAGGAAATGAGAGACTTGGGCTTCGACAAAGTCGAAATCGACGGGATGGGCAATCTGCTCGGCTTTATGGGCACCGGTAAAACCCTGATCGCCTACGACGGCCATATCGACACCGTCGGCGTCGGCAACATCAACAACTGGACTTTTGACCCCTACGACGGTTATGAGAACGAAACCGAAATCGGCGGGCGCGGGGTCGCCGACCAGGAGGGCGGAATCGTCTCGGCGGTTTACGGCGCAAAGATTATGAAAGACCTCGGGATGTTGACCGACAAATACCGGGTCGTTGTCACCGCCACCGTTCAGGAAGAAGACTGCGACGGCCTTTGCTGGCAGTACATCATCAAAGAGCACGGTGTCAAGCCCGACTTCTGTGTTCTGACCGAGCCGACCGACGGCGGCATCTACCGCGGCCAGCGCGGCCGGATGGAAATCCGCGTTGACGTCAAGGGAATTTCCTGCCACGGCTCTGCCCCTTACCGCGGCGACAACGCGATCTACAAGATGGCCGACATCCTGCAAGACGTGCGCGCGCTCAACAACAACGGCGCGGGTGAGAGCACCTCTGTCAGAGGGCTTGCAAAAATGTTGGACGAGAAGTATAATCCTGAGTGGAAAGAAGCCAGATTCCTGGGTCAAGGTACCATCACAGCCAGCGAAATCTTCTTCACTTCGCCCAGCCGATGCGCGGTGGCTGACTCCTGCGCCGTATCCCTTGACCGCCGGATGACCGCTGGCGAGACTTGGGAAAGCTGTCTGGAAGAAATCCGCCAGCTGCCCGCTGTCAAGAAATACGGCGATGACGTCAAAGTTTCGATGTACGAGTACAGCCGCCCGGCTTACACAGGGCTTGAGTACCCGATCGAGTGCTACTTCCCGACCTGGGTCATCCCCGAAGACCACAAGGTCACCAAAGCGGTTGAGGAAGCGTTCATCGGCCTTTACGGCAATCAGCGTTTCGGCACAAAAGACACCCTTGAAATGCGCCGCGCCCGCCCGCTGACCGACAAGTGGACATTCTCGACCAACGGCGTTACCATTATGGGCCGCAACGACATTCCCTGCATCGGCCTTGGCCCGGGCGCAGAAGCCCAGGCCCACGCCCCGGACGAAATGACCTGGAAGCAAGACCTCGTCACCTGCGCGGCCGTTTACGCGGCCATCCCGACCGTATACACAAAATAACACAATATAAAGGAGCAAATGAATCATGGGTATCGACAAATATATCAACCGGTTAAACGCACTCGAATTCGGCAAAATGCATCAGGACGACTTCTTCCTGACCTGGGAGAGAAGCCTGGACGAACTCAAAGCGGTCTATGTGGTGGCTGATGCACTGCGTTACCTGCGCGAGAACAACATTTCCAGCCGCATTTTTGATTCCGGGCTGGCCATCTCGAACTTCCGCGACAACTCGACCCGCACCCGCTTCAGTTTTGCTTCGGCCGCCAACATGCTCGGCCTGACCGTACAGGATCTGGATGAAGGCAAGAGTCAGATCGCCCACGGCGAAACCGTCCGCGAAACCGCCAACATGGTCTCTTTTATGGCCGACGTGATCGGTATCCGCGATGACATGTATATTGGCAAAGGCCACACTTACATGAAAGAAGTGGCCGAGTCGGTTGAGCAGGGCTACCGGGACGGCGTCCTCGAACAGCGCCCCACCCTGGTCAACCTGCAATGTGACATTGACCACCCCACACAGTCGATGGCCGACATGATGCACATCATCCATCACTTTGGCGGCATTGAAAACCTCAAGGGCAAAAAGATCGCTATGACCTGGGCATATTCCCCCTCTTACGGCAAGCCTTTGTCGGTTCCGCAGGGGATCGTCGGCCTGATGAGCCGCTTTGGGATGGAAGTTGCTCTCGCGCATCCGAAGGGTTACGAGATCATGGGTGAAGTCGAAGAAGTCGCGGCCAAAAACGCGGCGGCCAGCGGCGGCAAGTTCACCAAAACCAACAGCATGGCCGAAGCGTTCAAAGACGCCGACATCGTTTATCCCAAGAGCTGGGCGCCTTTCGCGGCGATGGAAAAACGCACCATCCTTTACGGCAACGGCGACAACGACGGCATCAAAGCCCTTGAAAAAGAGCTTCTTGCCCAAAACGCCGGCCACAAGGACTGGGAATGCACTGAAGACATGATGAAGCTGACCAAAGAGGGCAAAGCGCTTTACATGCACTGCCTGCCCGCCGACATCACCGGCGTCAGCTGCAAAGAGGGCGAAGTTTGCGCTTCGGTCTTTGACCGTTACCGCGAGCCGCTTTACAAAGAGGCCGGCTTCAAACCTTATGTGATCGCGGCTATGATGTTCCTTGCCAAGTGCAAAGACCCGCAAGCGACACTCGGCGCGCTGGCGGCAGGGAACAATTCCCGCTTTATCGGATAAACAGCCGCTGTGTTGATCTCCGGAGTCTGCATCCAGTAGCGAATAACGCGCACCGTACGGGCTTTTCGCCGTGCATTGTGGCTTAAAGAACCACGGCGGAAAGCGCGCCGGTGTCCAGCGTTTTCGTTAAGATACAGGTTTTCAACTTTGAATTGAGGAGTGATCGTTGCATGAGTACCACCACGCAGGAAAAACCCCAAACCCGCGCGACCGTCGACTTTTCACAGCTCGATGAAGAAACCTCAAAGATGTACATACTCGAAGCCCGGCCTAAGTTAAGGCTGGCGCTTCCGGTAACGCTTCAGCACCTGTTGGCGATGTGGGCCAGCAACCTTGTGCCGATTATGCTTATCTCGGCCGCAGCCGGGGTAGAACCCGGCAGCCCCATGCAGATCGTAATGCTGCAGGGCGCTATGGTCGGCGCCGGCCTCGCGACCTTGCTCAACTGCTATCCGATCAAGATTTTCGGCATTCAAATTGGCGCCAACCTGCCGATCGTAATGGGCACGTCCATGACGTTTGTGCCGCCTGCGCTGGCAGTTGCCGCCCGGGCAACCCAGCTTGGTTACGAAAATGTAATCGGCGTTGTACTGGGCGGTCTGATTGTAGCCTGTGTCGCCGAACTGTTCCTGGGCGCGGTCTACAAGTGGGTCAAGCCGTTCCTGCCGCCCATCGTGCTGGGCGCTGTGCTTCTCTCGCTCGGCCTTTCCCTGTTGACCGTCGGTATGAACAACTTCGGCGGAAATCCGGCCACCCCCGGTTTCGGCTCGACCCAAAACCTGACCATTGCTTTCACTGTATTTATCGTCTACACGCTGCTGCAGCGCTTTGGCCAAGGCATTTGGAAACTCGCTTCGGTGCTGATTGCCATGGGTGTGGGCTACCTTATGTCAATTGCCTGGGGGATGGTCAATTTCGCCCCCATCTACACCTCAGCCCCGTTTAGGGTGCCTATGCCGATCTTTGTCGGCTACAACAGCATTCAGCCGGTATTTGAAGGCTGGGCGATCGTAATGTTCTTAGCTGTTTATGTAGTATCCGGCCTTGCGACAATCGGTTACACCCACACAATTACTTCGCAAGCTGTCGGCCGTATGTCCACCAACGAAGAGACCCGCGGCGCTTTGCTGGCCGATGCGGTTGGCACATGGCTCACCCTGCTCTTCAACGGTTTGCCCAACACCGAGTTTGGTCAAAACTCCGCGCTGGTTGCCTACACCAAAGTTATCAGCAAATGGGTTGTCGCGCTCGCCGCATTTATTTTGATCGCAGGCAGCTTCTTCCCGCCGATCGGCGCGGTCTTTGCCACTTTCCCCGCTGCGGTTATCGGCGGCGGTGTTCTCGCGGTCTTTGCTTTCATCATGACCAATGCGATTGTATTGATCGCAAAAGATGGCTTTACGCCCAGAAAATTGACCCAGCTCTGCATCACCTTTGCCATCGGCCTTGGTTTTGCGAACCCGGGCGCCATCGTTCAGCCGGCCAACCTGGTTTCGGCGGCTGACGGCGGCCAGGGACTCAACTTCACCCGGCTGATCGCGAACTTCCCCGACTGGCTGCACTTCATCTTCAACGACAGAGTGCTGCTTATGGCGGTGGTCGCCATTCTGGTCAACCTGCTGTTCATGACCAAAGAAGATTTCGCGAAAGCGGTCGCAGGTTGGAAGAAAGAAGAAATCGAGTACATCTAAACACAATGCTCACGGGCGTCGACCAATCTGGCGTCCGTGCAGGCAAAAGTTTTGGGGGGCTTACAAGCCCCCCAAAGTGCTATCGAAACGAAGCCTTGAACAGGCTTAAAGGAGGAGACCCATGTACGCGTTCGAGGTCAACGGACAATCAGTGAATGCCCCGCTGGGTGAGAAAAAACTGCTCCAATACCTGCGGGATGACCTCCGCCTCACCTCTGTGAAAGAGGGCTGCAGCGAGGGCGCTTGCGGCAGCTGCATGGTGCTGGTGGACGGCAAAGCAACGCGGGCCTGTATCCCGACCATGCAAAAAGTTGCCGGAAAACAAATCATGACAGTTGAGGGGCTTTCTGCCCGCGAGAAAGAAGTTTATGCCTATGCTTTTGCGGCGGCTGGCGCCGTGCAGTGCGGCTTTTGTATCCCGGGTATGGTCATCAGCGCAAAGGGCCTGCTGGACGCGACCCCCGACCCCACCCGTGAAGAAGTCAAAAAAGCGATCAAGTTCAACATCTGCCGCTGTACCGGTTATATAAAGATTGAGGATGCGATTTTGCTGGCGGCCAAAATTCTGCGCGAAGGCAGCCCGATCCCCACCCACGAATTTGCCGGCAAGCTGGGCGAAGATTTCCACCGGCTGGACGCAGACGAAAAAACACTGGGCACCGGGCTTTACACCGACGACATGGTGGTTGACGGAATGGTCTTCGCCACCGCGCTGCGCTCGAAACATCCCCGTGCGAAAGTACTTTCGATCGACGCTTCTGCCGCACAGGCACATCCCGACTGTATTCGCGTAATCACCGCCGCCGACATCCCGGGCGAGAACAAAATCGGCCATCTGGCCTTTATTTCGGACTGGGACACCCTGATCGCGGTCGGAGATATCACCCGCTATCTGGGTGACGCGGTCGCGCTGGTTGTCGGCGCAAAAAAAGAAACGCTGGAAGAAATCCGCGCGCTGGTTAATGTTGAATACGAGGTGCTTGAGCCGGTCACTTCACCGGTACAGGCGCTGGCTGAGGGTGCGCCGAAACTGCACGAAAAAGGCAACCTGCTCTTTCGTCAGGAACTCAAACGCGGAGACGCGGACGCGGCCATCGCGGCTTCCAAGCATGTGGTGATCAGGCACTATTCCCTGCCTTTTACCGAACACGCGTTTATGGAACCCGAGTGCGCCATCGCCATGCCGGACGGTGAGGACGGCGTGATGATCTATTCGGGCGGGCAGGGGATTTACGACGAACAGCGGGAAGTCAGCCGGATGCTGGGTATTCCCCCCGAAAAAGTGCGGGTACGCGGGATGCTGGTCGGCGGCGGTTTTGGCGGCAAAGAGGATATGAGCGTACAGCACCACGCCGCGCTCGCCGCATGGGTTGTCCGCAAGCCGGTTAAAGTAAAACTTTCCCGTGCCGAGAGTTTGATTGTCCACCCCAAGCGCCACGCAATGGAAATCGACTTTACCACCGCCTGTGACGAAAACGGAAAGATCACCGCCATGAAAGCCGAGATTATCTCAGACGCGGGGTCGTATGCCAGCTTGAGCGGGCCGGTTCTTCAGCGGGCCTGTACACATGCCGGCGGGCCTTATAACTTTGAACATCTCGATGTTGTGGGGATGACCGCTTACACCAACAATCCGCCGGGCGGCGCGTTCCGTGGGTTTGGCGTTCCTCAGTCAACGGTGGCCAGAGAGTGCAACCTCAATCTTCTGGCCGAAATGGTCGGCATCACCCCCTGGGAGATCCGCTACCGCAACGCAATCCGGCCGGGACAGGTCTTGCACAACGGGCAGATCGCCGACGACTCCACCGCTATGGCTGAGTGCCTGCTGGCCGTCAAAGGCCTTTGCGAGAGAAACCCCAAAGCGGGCATCGCGGCCGCTTTTAAAAACAGCGGGCTGGGCGTCGGCGTCCCGGATATTTCCCGCTGTATCGTCTCGGTCGAGGGCGGCAAGATTCATGTGCGCTCCAGCGCGGCCTGCATCGGCCAGGGGATGGCGACCGTTCTTTCTCAAATGGTTTGTGAAGCATTGGGTATTTCGCCAAGCCTGCTGGTGATCGAACCGCCGGACACATCCCGCACCCCCAACGCGGGGACAACCACCGCCTCCCGCCAGACCACATTGACCGGCGAGGCCGCTGTTCTGGCCGCAAAAGCGCTGGGCGCGGAAATCGACATTCTGCGCGAAAATGGCTGCTCACTTGAAGACGCGCTGGGGCAGTTGGAGGGCCGCGAGTTTTACCGGGAGTTCGGCCCGCCCACCGACCCGATGGGCGCACCCAAACCCTTCCCGGTCAGCCATCTGGCTTATGGTTACGCGGTTCAGGTGGTCGAGCTGGATGAAGCCGGCAAGCTTGAGCGGGTAACCGCCGCTTACGACATCGGCCGGGTGGTCAATCCCAAAGCGGCTGAAGGGCAGATCGAAGGCGGCATCCTGATGGGCCTGGGTTATGCGCTGACCGAAGACTTCCCCGTCGAGGGCGGTCATCCCAAAGTCAAATACGGCACGCTCGGCCTGATGCGCGCCACCGAAACCCCGGCTATGGAAACCATCTTTGTAGAAAGCGCGAACGGGCAGGGCAGAATCCCGGCAGCACACGGCGCAAAAGGGGTTGGCGAGCTGGCCACCATCCCAACCGCCCCGGCAGTTCTGGGCGCCTACTATAACCTGGACGGCCAGTTTCGTCAAAAACTTCCGATGGAGGATACTTTCTACCGGAAGAAAAAATAACGCGATATGAAGGAGAGACGCATTATGGCAACAATTGTAGTGGCTCTGGGCGGCAACGCGCTGGGGAACAACGTAGTGGAACAGCTGGAAAGCGCGAAAGTAGCGGCAAAATCAATCGCCGATCTGGTCGCGGGCGGCCACAAAGTCGTCATCGCGCACGGCAACGGCCCGCAGGTCGGTGTTATTAAAAAGCTGATGGACACCGGCGATTTTGTCATGCCGATGCCCGAGTGTACCGCAATGAGCCAGGGGTATATCGGCTATCATCTTGAGCAGTGCCTGCGCAATGAGTTTGCCGCCCGGGGAATCAAAAAGCCGGTAACCGGCGTCCTCACTCAAGTTTTGGTCGACAAAACAGACCCGGCGTTCAAAAACCCGACCAAACCGATCGGGAACTATTACAGCGAAGAAGACGCCAAAAAACAAATGGCCGAAACCGGCAAGACCTACGCCGAAGACGCGGGGCGCGGCTGGCGGCTGGTTGTGCCCTCCCCCAAACCGGTGGATATCTGCAATAAGGAGACTATTAAGCTGCTTGTTGACAACGACACGGTCACCCTCGCCTGCGGCGGCGGCGGCTCGCCGGTCGTCAACGAGGGCGGCAATCTTTGCGGGATCGACGCGGTCATCGACAAAGACTTCGCGGCGGCCAAGCTGGCCGAGCTGATTTCAGCCGACTCGCTGTTTATCCTGACTGCGGTTGACCGCGTTAAAATTAACTTTGGCAAACCGGACGAAAAGTCACTTGCCTCCATCAATCTCGCGCAAGCCGAGCAGTACATCGGCGAAGGGCATTTCGCCCCCGGCAGTATGCTGCCTAAAGTGCAGGCGGCCATGATGTTTGTCGCCAGCGGTCAGGGCAAAAAAGCCATCATCGGCTCGCTCGAACAGGCCGCGCTGGCCATCAAAGGTGAGAGCGGAACCGAGATTGTCGCCGGCTAAAACCAACCCCTTCCCCCACCAAAAAGACGCCGCGGATGAGTGCTTACATCCGCGGCGTCTTCTCTCTTTCTTTTGATAAAAAATATTTGTCATAAAAGCCCGATTATCATCTTGACATAACAAAAAAGAGTGCTAGAATAGACTGGCTAGGTGTGTATTACAATGGGAGGTGTCCACCATAAACAGCCTTAAGAACAAGAAATATCCAGTGATCTATTTACTTATCATCGTTGGCTTTTTGGTCGTTGGTCTGCTTGTACCGGATGTGTACGAAATTCGGGAAGAAGTCTCTTTCGCAACAAGGGAAGAAATTCGCGAGGAAATCACAGCCGAAGTCACGGAGTACATGCTCTACGAAGACCCCTACGCAACCCAGGAGGATATCCTGTACGCGGTTGTTGAAGCAATTGAGGAAGAGGTGGCGGCCGCGGTAACCGACGCCCTTTCCGCCGCACTCGGCCTTTGGGTCCTGGTACCCGCCGCGTTTCTGATCACTTACATAATGATCACCAAGCGGATTATCGAAGGCCTTGCCCTATCGTTGGTACTCGGCGTAATCGTCGGGTATAAGGGCGACTTTTTCGCCGCACTCAACGACATTATGTTTGAGACCCAAGTCGGCGAGGATCTGGTCTGGCTGATCTTAGTCTGCGGTATGATGAGCGGGTTTGTCTGTCTGCTTGAAAAGACGGGCGGCGGGTTTGCCTTTGCACGTTTGGCCGCCAGGATCGCGAAGACAGCCCGGCCAACCCTGATTACCACAGCGCTCTGCTCGCTGCTCCTTTCCCTTGACGATTACCTGGCCATCCTGACCACCGGTTCGGCTATGACACCGGTCAACGACAGGAACAAGACCCCCCGCGAGATGACCGCATACGTCATCGACGCAATGGGTGCCCCGGCCAGCGGCCTGAACCCGATTTCGACCTGGGGTGCGTTTATCGGGCTGATGCTGGTCTCGAATGGTCTGGGGGAATCGGGCGGTGAAATCCTTTCGTTCCTTCAAGTACTGCCGTTTACTTTCTATCCGATGGCCACAATGATCGTGCTGATCCTTGTGTTGGCCGGCATTATTCCGGCGATCGGGCCGATGCGCGGTGCGTATAAGCGGGTTGCGCAGGGCGGCCCCCTTGCCCCTCCCGGCTCTGAGCGGTACGACATCCGCCAAGGCGGCGACGCGGACATCGAAACCCCTGAAAACCCCAAGCTCTACAACTTCTTTGTCCCCATCTTTGTGCTGATCGGCACAACCATTTTCTTTGAGTTTGACCTGATGATGGGTGTTATTGCCACACTCGGGTTCTGCTTTGTCTTCTTTGTCTTCCAGGGCATACTCGGCCCGATGGAATTTGTAGATGAGCTGATCCGCGGGATCAAAAACCTGGCCATGATCTTTGTCTTCTGTCTGTTAGGGTTTAGTTTCGCGGCGCTGGTCAACGAGATCGGGTTTGTCCAATTCTTCATTGAACTGGCCGTACAAAACCTGACCGCACCGATTCTTGCACCCGTGCTCTTTATCGTCCTGGCGGCGGTTGCCTTTGTCACCGCCGAAGACTGGGGGCTTTACATCATCGCGCTGCCCATCGCCATCCCGGTTGCCATTCACATGGGCGTTAACCCTTACTTCGCCGCTTCGGCGGTTGTCTCGGCCGGTATTCTGGGTTCCCACGCCGCTTTCTTCAGTGACTCGACCATGATCACTTCGGCGGCCACCGGCTGCGATACCTTCCGCCACGGTATTACCCAGCTGCCTTACGTTATAATCGGCGTTGTGCTGACCACCATCGCCTACTTTGTCGCCGGGTTTGTCATGTACGGATAAACCGCCCCCGCGCACAAACTTTACGCCCGGCACAATCACTGTGCCGGGCGTTCTTGCGTCTATTTATCCCACGTTATCTTTCTTTGCCGCCTTTAATTCTGGCCGTAATAAGCGCCCGCGCCGTGCTTTCGCAAGTAGTGCTTGTCGCACAGTGCCTGCTGCATGGTTTGGATTCCGGGATTCAGCGTCAGCGTATGCCAGGCCATCATAGCGACTTCTTCCATCACCGCAGCGTTGTGGGCGGCGGCTTCGGCGTCCTCTCCCCAGGCGAATGGGCCGTGGCTGTAGACAACAACAGCCGGTATCTGCATCGGCCGGATATCACCAAACCGCTCGACGATGACTTTGCCGGTCTCTTTTTCGTATTCACCGGATATCTCGGCCCCGGTCATCTTTCGGGTACAGGGGATATCGCCGTAAAAGCAATCGGCGTGGGTGGTTCCCAGCGCCGGGATATCCCGGCCGGCCTGCGCGAAGATGGTCGCCCATCTGCTGTGGGTGTGTACCACCCCGCCAATCTCGCCAAAAGCTTTGTACAATTCCAAGTGCGTCGGCGTGTCGGAAGACGGCTTGAGTTTGCCCTCAACCAACTTGCCGGTTTCAAGCTCGACAATCACCATATCTTCCGGCGTCATCTCGCTGTAGTCAACCCCGGATGGTTTGATGGCCACCAATCCGGACGCCCGGTCGATCCCGGACGCGTTCCCCCATGTGAATACCGCCAGCTTATGCTCGACCAGCATGATATTCGCCGTGTATACCTGCCGCTTTAAATCTTCCAGCATATCGCGCACCCCCTAGCTCAGATGTTCGACCGCCGCACGCTCGACTTTCAGGCCAGCCTCAAAGCGGGCGATAAAGGCCTCAAAACCGGCGCGGTCTGCGGGGTCGGGGGATACACAAACGCTGTCCACATTCGCGAAAGCGCGGCGGGTTAGAAAGTCTTCAAGGGTCGGGTATTTATCTTTCTGCGTCAGATAAGCGGCCAAGAGCGCACAGCCCCAAGCGCCGCCCTCGCCGGCTGACTCCATCACGGCCACCGGCACACCGACCGCCGCCGCCATCACGCGCTGGCCGACCCCCTTGGTTTTGAACAGCCCGCCGTGACCGAGTAATGTATCCAGCTTAACATTCTCACCCTCAGTCAATATCTTCATCCCCAAATGCAGGGTGCTGACTGATGTGTAAAGCAGGGTGCGGATAAAATTGGCGAGGTTAAAAGACGCGTCCGGCATCCGCGCAAAAAGCGGCCGCCCCTGCGCAAATCCGGTCAAGTGTTCACCCGAAAGATAGTTGAAAGAAACCAATCCGCCGCAATCGGCCTCCCCCTCCAGCGCTTTGGTCAGCAGCGCGCCAAAGAGTTCGGCCTTGTCAGCCGGCCCGCCCACCAGCGCAGCCGCCTCCCGCAGCAAGCCAACCCAGGCGTCCAGGTCAGACATGCCGTTGTTGCAGTGAACCATGGCCACCGGCTTTCCGGTCGGGGTGGTGACCATATCAATTTCAGGATACACTTTGGACAGTGCGCGCTCAAGCACAATCATCGCAAAGATAGACGTCCCCGCGGAGACATTGCCGCCCCGCTCGGCCACGCTGTTGGTGGCGACCATCCCGGTTCCCGCATCCCCCTCAGGCGGGCAGAGCGGGGTTCCCGGTTTTAACAAGCCGGTGGGGTCAAGCAGTTTTGCGCCCTCCGGCGTCAATTTTCCCGCATCCGCGCCGGCCGGCAGAACTTTGGGCAAAATCTGCGCAAGGTCTTGCTCAAAGCCTTTTTCGCCGGCCAGCTTATTAAAGATGGCCAGCTTGCCCGCGTCGTAGTCGCCGATTTCGCTGTCAATCGGGAACATCCCGGAAGCGTCGCCGATCCCCAGCACCCGCCGGCCGGTCAGCTTGTAGTGTACATACCCGGCCAGCGTGGTCAGAAAGTCGATCTTGCCGAGATGCCCCTCGCCGTTTAAAATCGCCTGATAGAGGTGCGCCACACTCCACCGCTGCGGGATGTTGAAGCCCAGCTTGCCGGTCAGTTCCCCCGCCGCCTGCCCGGTGGATGTGTTCCGCCAGGTGCGAAAGGCACAGAGCTGTTCCCCGTCCTTGTCGAAGGGCAGGTAACCGTGCATCATGGCTGAGATCCCAATTGCCGAAACCTCAGGCAGCGGCCCGCCTTGTTTCGCCTGATAATCCTCACATAAGGCTTTAAAGCTGGCGGCCAGGCCGGTCCACACATCTTCCAGCTTATAGGTCCACACACCGCCTTCAAAGCGGTTTTCCCACTCAAACCCACCCGAAGCAACGGTTAAACATTCTTCATTAATCAGCGCCGCCTTAATTCGGGTTGAACCCAACTCGATTCCCAGTGCCACTCCCAATGTTTTTACCCTCCCTCAAACGTCTTGATTCTTAGAGCTTACCATATAACCCCAAGTAAATACAATATCTAAACGAAAAAATAGATCGCAATCAAACTTGTACTGTCGACATCCATTAAGTTGTGTGGTCATTTTGTTTAAATCACAACCAATCAATTCTGTTAAATTGACGTTGATTTTTACTTTCAGTTGATGTATATTAGTCTCAGGATGGGATTTTAGATGCTTGCGGTTTTCCGACCGGCTTCGTATATTTTTGTGATGATTGCCGTCTTCTTTATTATAAATTTGTTACTTTTCGTTTTGAGTTATAATAACAACTTAAGAGGTGACCGCAGGTGCGACTGGAAAGGATGAAGGAACGGTTTGAAAAACTATACGGCAGTGGCGGCGAGGTATTTGCCTACCACTCCCCCGGACGGGTGAACCTAATCGGCGAACACACAGACTACAACGGCGGGTACGTATTGCCCTGCGCGCTGACACTGGGGACTTGCGGCATAATCCGAAAGCGGGAGAATAGACTTCTTCGTTTTGCATCAACCAACATCGGCGGGGCGTATATCGAAATCGGGCTTGACCAGATCGAGTACAACCGCGAACATAGCTGGGTCAACTACCTGCTGGGGGTGGTGGCCGAATTCCAAAATCTGGGACTGCCGGTCGGCGGGCTTGAGCTGCTGCTCAGCGGGGATATGTCGAGCAATGCGGGGCTATCTTCCTCGGCCAGTGTTGAAATGCTGATGGCCGCCGCGCTCAACGAGCTTTTCGAAACCAAACTGGAAACGATCGAGCTGGTAAAACTCGCCCAGCGAGCCGAGAACCGCTTTGTTGGGGTAAACTGCGGGATCATGGATCAATACGCGGTGGGGATGGGCAAAAAAGACCGCGCAATGCTGCTGGACTGCACCAGTCTGGCGTGTGAATATATCCCGGTAGAGCCAGACGGCCACTGCCTGATTATCGGCAATACAAACAGCCCGCGCAATTTGGCCGGTTCCGGTTACAATACCCGGCGAGAAGAGTGCGAACGCGCAGTCAAAATGTTGCGCTCCGGGCACGAAATCACCCTGCTCGGCCAACTGACCCCCGCGCAATTCGAGACAGACAAACATCGAATCACCTGCCCGACCGCACGAAAGCGGGCAACACACGTGATCTATGAAATCGAGCGAACCAAACAGGCGGCGGAACATCTGCGCGCGGGAAACCTGGCCGCGTTCGGGGAACTGATGAATCAATCGCACCGCTCGCTGGCAGGACTGTTTGAAGTGACCGGCAAGGCGTTGGACACGATGGTAAACGCGGCCTGGAAACAAGAGGGCGTACTCGGCTCCCGAATGACCGGGGCCGGCTTTGGCGGGTGTACGGTCAGCCTGGTCAAAGAGTCCTGCGCAGGTGCGTTCATCGAAAATGTCGGGAAGATTTACAAAGAAGAGACCGGAATAGAAGCGGCGTTCTACACAGCCGGAATCGGTGAGGGCACAAGGAGGATCGGGTAACGTGGAAGTTTTGGTTTGCGGCGGAGCCGGTTATATCGGGAGCCACGCGGTCGCCGCCCTGCTCGAGCAGGGCCATTCGGTCATCGTATTTGACAGCTTAGAAAAAGGGAAGCGCGCGGCGGTTCTCCCTCCCGCGCAATTGGTGGTCGGGGATTTGAGAAGTCCCGCCGAGATCGGGAAAGTCTTCGCGGATCACAAAATCGACGCGGTGCTGCACTTCGCGGCCTATTCGCTGGTCGGGCAGAGCGTTGAGACACCGGCCGAATACTACCGCAACAACGTAACCGGCACACAAAACCTGTTGGATGCCATGCGGGATGCCGGTGTCCTCCGGATTGTCTTCTCCTCCACCGCTGCCGTTTACGGCGAGCCCGAACACATCCCGATTACAGAGGAGCAAAAGACCGAACCGACCAGCCCTTACGGCGAAAGCAAACTGGCCGTTGAAAAAATGTTGAAATGGTATGACCGCGCTTACGGGATCAAATACATCGCGCTGCGCTACTTTAATGTGGCCGGCGCGCACCCGGGCGGAAAAATCGGGGAGGATCACAACCCCGAAACGCATCTTATCCCGATTGTGCTGGGCGCAGCACTGGGCAAAACCGACGGGATCAAAATCTTTGGGGGCGACTACGACACAAAAGACGGCAGCTGTGTCCGCGATTACATTCACGTGATGGATCTCATCGACGCGCACATCTTAGCGCTGAATAAACTGCATGAGGCCGGTGCGGCCAGTCAAACCTATAACCTCGGTTACGGGCGCGGGTTCAGCAACTTGGAGATTGTACAGGCCGCCAAAAAAATCACCGAAGTGGACATCAAAGTGGAGATGGCCCCCCGCCGCCCCGGTGACCCGTCTGTGCTGATCGCATCTCCGGAAAAAGCAATACGGGAATTGGGCTTCTCCCCGCGCTATGACAGCTTGGAGGCGATTATCTCGTCAGCTTGGAAGTTCCACAAAACCCACCCAAACGGGCTGGAGGGCAATCCATGATCGGCTATCAGGTTGAGCGGCTGATCCGGTTTGGTCTGTCCGGCGGCCTGATCGGCGAATGGGATGTCATACCGGTGCGCAATGCCCTGCTTGATCTGTTGGGGTTAAACGAGCCGTATGAGGGAGAAGTGAAAGGCTTTTCCGACAAGTCGGCCGGGCCGGCGCTGGACGCGATTGTCGACCACTGCGTAGAAACCGGGCAAATCCCCGAAGACACGATCACCCGGCGGGACTTATTCGCCGCCCGAATTATGGGGCTGTTAACCCCCCGCCAGTCGGAAGTGATCGCACAGTTTCGCGAAAACTATTCCCGCTCACCCAAGGCCGCGACAGATGCGTTTTATGCGCTGTCCCACGCCACCAACTACATTCAGGCTGAGCGGATCGCCAAAAACTTGCGCTGGAGCGGGCAAACCGATTTTGGCCGGCTGGATATCACCGTCAACCTGGCCAAGCCGGAAAAAGACCCCAAAGAGATCGCCGCCGCCAAAGCCACCGCGCAAACCAACTATCCCAAGTGCCTGATCTGCGCCGAGAATGCGGGCTTTGCGGGGACACTCAGCCATCCGGCCCGGCAAAACCACAGGATCATCCCGCTGACCCTTGACGGCGAGCGTTGGTATATGCAGTATTCACCCTACCTTTATTACGACGAGCACTGCATCGTACTGGACGAAATTCACCGCCCGATGAAGATTGGCCGCCAGACATTCCGGCGCCTGCTTGCTTTTGTGGAACAGTTCCCGCACTACTTTTTGGGTTCGAACGCGGATTTGCCGATTGTGGGCGGCTCAATTTTGACCCACGACCACTTTCAGGGCGGCCGGTTCGCTTTCCCGATGGTGGATGCACCGGTTCGCCGGTCTTTCACGCACAGAGATTTTCCCGGCATCACCGCCGCGCAGATTCATTGGCCGCTGTCCACCATCCGGATTTCCGGGGAGGATAAGGACGCGCTGACCGCGCTGGCGCAGCACATCTTTACCGGCTGGCAGCAATACGCTGACCCCGCCGCCGAAATCCTCGCCTTTAGCGGTAAAACCCCGCACAACACGATTACCCCCATCGCCCGCAAAAATAACGGCGGCAGGTTCGATCTGGATATCGTGCTGCGCAACAACCGCACCACGCCGGAACGGCCGCACGGGCTGTTCCATCCGGGCGAGCGTCTGCACCACATCAAAAAAGAGAACATCGGCCTGATCGAAGTAATGGGGCTGGCCATACTCCCCGGCCGGCTTCTCGCCGAGCTGGACGGGATACGGGATATCTTATCCGGAAAGCAAACATTCGACCGCGCGGAGATTCGAGACCCGGTACATCCGCTAAACAAGCACCTGCACTGGCTGGATGGCCTAACCGAAAAACACGGCACCGGCCTGGACCCCGACCGGGCACAAACACTGTTGCGCGGCGAGGTTGCTCAAATTTTCGCACAGGCGCTGGTCGACTGCGGAGTGTTCAAGCTAAATAAAGATGGGGACATGCAATTTGAGCGTTTGATGGCCGCACTTGGCTTTATGGAGGCATAAATGACAAAATATCTGGAAGTCGCACAGTGGCTGCGCGATCAGATCGAGGCCGGCCGGTTCAAAGCGGGTGAGCGGCTGATGGGTGAAGTCGGCCTCTGCGAAAAGTTCGGGGTAAGCCGGCAGACCGCCCGCAGTGCAATCGCGTTGTTGGAAAAAGACGGGCTGGTCGTTCGCAAACAAGGCAGCGGGACTTATGTCAACAACTTTTTGAGCGGGTACGGCCGGAAGAAGATCGGCCTGCTGCTCACTTACGCGGACGACTATATCTTCCCCTCCATCATCTCCGGGATTGAAGGCGCACTGTCCGAACACGGGCACAGAATCTCTCTTTACCTGACCCGAAACCGGGTGGATACCGAGCGCAGCCAGCTGCTTTCTCTGCTTTCGGACAATATTGACGGGCTTTTGGTTGAGGCGGTCAAGTCCGCACTGCCTAATCCGAACTTAGACCTTTACAAAGAGCTGGCCGCGCAGGGCGTGCCTGTTCTCTTTATGAACGTTTACCATTCCGGCCTTGATTGCAATTATATCATTAACGACGACGTCAAAGGCGGCCGTCTGGCCGCGCGGCACTTGATTGAAAGCGGCCACACTAAGATAGGCGGGATTTTTAAGCACGATGATGTGCAAGGCAGCTTCAGGTATAAAGGGTTTATCGAAGAATTGTACGCCCGTGGTTTACATCTAAACGAGAACAGCGTGATCTGGTATTCGACCGAAACACTGAGTGAGCTTTTCAGCCCTGCCCGGATCTCTTTGCTCATTGAACGGCTCAAGGGGGTGAGCGCGGTGATTTGTTACAACGATCAGGTGGCGGTAAAGCTGGTGCAGTCCTGCGCCGGTGCGGGAATCCGCGTACCCCAAGACCTTTCTGTGGTAAGTTTTGACAACTCGAACCTTTCAAGCGTTTCGTCCGTTCCGCTTACAACCGTTACCCACCCCGGCGCACAAATGGGGCGGTTTGCGGCACAGTCCATCCTCAAGGCAATATGCAGCCCCAAGTTTAGCCTGCAACACGTCTACAGTCCCGACCTTGTAATTAGAGATTCTGTCCATATGTTAATGAAAGGGTGAAAAGAAGAATGAACAACATCCCAATTGTCAAGCTCGGCCTGATCACTGTTTCCCGCGACTGCTTTGTTATCTCGCTCTCTGAGCGGCGCCGCTCAGCCCTGGCCAAAGCCTACACCGACGCGGGCGGCCAAATCTTTGAGGCAAAAACAACGGTAGAGAACGAAAACGACATGCTCCGCGCGGCGAATGAAGTAAGGGCAGCCGGATGCAACGCGCTGGTTGTGTTGCTCGGCAACTTTGGGCCGGAAACCCCCGAGACTTTGCTGGCCAAACACTTTGACGGGCCGGTCATGTACATCGCCGCCGCCGAAGAAAGCGGGGACGACCTGATCAATGGGCGGGGAGACGCCTATTGTGGTATGCTCAACTGCTCGTATAATCTGGGTTTGCGCAAGCTTAAAGCCGTTATCCCGCCTTACCCGGTGGGTACAGCGGGTGAGCTGGCCGTCATGATACACGAGTTCATCCCGGTCGCGCGTGCGCTGTTGGGGTTGTCCTCACTCAAAGTGATCACATTCGGCCCCCGCCCGCAGGACTTTTTTGCCTGCAACGCGCCGATCAAACCGCTTTACGACATCGGGGTCGAGATTCAGGAAAACTCGGAGCTTGACCTGCTTGTCGCTTTCAAAGCCCACGAGGGGGATAGCCGAATCCCCGCCCTGGCCGAAGAAATGGCCGGTGAGCTGGGCGCGTGCGGCAACACTTTCCCCGACCTGCTGCCCAAACTGGCCCAGTACGAACTCACCCTGCTCGATTGGGCCAAGGCCAACAAGGGCGCGCGGGAGTACGTGGTTTTCGCGAACAAATGCTGGCCGGCATTCCAAAGCCAGTTCGAGTTTGTGCCCTGTTATGTCAACAGCCGCCTGGCCGCCAAGCTGATCCCGGTGGCATGTGAAGTGGATATATACGGCGCTTTGTCCGAATACATCGGCAGCTGTGTGAGCGGTGAATCGGTCACCCTGCTCGACATCAACAACACTGTACCCAATGATGTTTACGCATCCGATATCCAAGGTAAGTTTGACTACGCGCATCAAGATTTGTTCATGGGCTTCCACTGCGGCAACACCCCCAAAGAGCGGTTGGCCGAGGGGACGGTCAAGCACCAGCTGATCATGCACCGCCTGCTCGAAAACGGCAAGCCGCCCAACATCACCCGCGGCACATTGGAGGGGGACATCGCCTCCGGGGATATCACCCTTTTCCGCCTGCATGGCAGCGCGGATGCGGCTTTGCAGGCCTACATCGCGCAGGGCGAAGTCCTGCCGGTAGCCACCCGCTCGTTCGGCGGGATCGGCGTCTTCGCAATTCCCGAAATGGGGCGGTTTTACCGCCATGTGCTGATCGGCAGCCGCTACCCACATCACGGCGCGGTCGCCTTTGGCCATCACGGCAAGGCGCTGCACACCGTCTTTGACTATCTGGGGATGCCGAACATCTCTTTCAATCAGCCCAAGGGAATGCTTTACCCACGCGAGAATCCGTTCGCTTAACCTTAATATTCAGGAGAAACCATATGAAAACCTTTTTTAAAATCGCAATCGCCATAGTCGTGATTAACTTTATAGTTGTCAACGTTTTGGCAAACCTGGGAATCATTAAGCTGGACAGTCTCATTCCAGATGAGACTCAGTCCTAAGGTACGGCAAAGAGGCCGCCGATTCAGGCGGCCTCTCTCTTTTTGCTCCTAAACTTCTTTGAACAGCCCAATCACCAGATAGACCACTGCGCCCGCGATCAAAGCGGCGGTAAACCCAAACAGCATGGACAGGATGATGGATAAAACCGACCCCACCACCGACATCACCCCGTTGACCCCCCACATGACCGGGATGATCTCGCTGCGCCCGCTCTCACCAAGCGCGGCCATCCCCCGGGGAAATGGCATCCCCATAAAAAACCCGGGCAGTGCGACAGCCAGCGAAGCGATCAGCACCTTGCCTGCAAGCCCCAGACCCGCCGTGTTTTGAAAAACCACCGGCAACGCAAACAAAAGAAGGATACACATCCCGGCCGCAATTACCGGCGGCAGACAGGCCGGGCCAACCGACCTGCGAAATGCCTCACGGCTGCTCAAAAACCCGCCCGCACCACAGCTGATCAGCATTGCGGCCAAGGTATACGAGAAAGCCGGGGTCGGGTGGCCAAGGTAGAGGATAAACATCTGAATCAGCGGGATTTGAACCATCATGAAGCCCATCCCCAACAGCCCAAAGTACACGGACGGTTTAAGCTGTCCTTTTTTTCCAAAGTGGGGGATCAATATCAGCAGTGCGCCTATCAAGCCAGCCGCTAGTAACTGCAACAAGACAGCCGGCACCCCCCGCTCAAAATGGAAGAAATATGGGCTGTTGTCGGTTACCGGGCCGATTCCGTCAAAGTTGGCGACAAAGTCTTCCAGGCTCATCACGCCGCCCCGAATGAGCGAGAGCATCATCCACTCATGCGCCTGCGGGATATGTCCGGGCGCAAAGCCGCTTTCGGCCACCAGCGCTTCGAGGGCAAGGCCCTCTTCTTCGGTAAACGGCCGGTTTTTGACCACGATGGCCGGGGCAATCATCTCCACACCGGTGTGAGGATTCTCAACCGGGTGAAAGTAAAGCGCCATATGCCCGGGGGTCTCGGTCAGAGGTACCCCGCGGTTGACCAGCGCCTGAATGGCGGTTGAAGTCAAGCGCACCAGTGAGAGCTGGTCATGGGCAACAAAGGCAACCCGGCCATCCTCGGTTAGGCGGCTCAGGTAATCCTCCATCGCCTCAACCGTGTGGATGTAGTTTTCAGACAGCGCAAACCCGACCCCCTGTGTCGTGTTGGTCACAACCAGCGAGAGAAAAATCACGTCAAACCGATCATCGGTTGTCCGCACAAAATTTCGGCCATCCTGCGGGTAGACGCGCACTTCCGGTCTGTCGAAAATGTTGCCGTTAAAGTCACCGAACAGTCGGGCGGCCTGAATGCTGGCCGGGTTGATTTCGACCGCCGCAATCTCGGTACTGCCGCTGGCCAGCGCATACAATACGCCGCGGCCGCCGCCTGCCCCGATGATCAGCGCGCGGTCGCTCGGGCCGATTTCAAAGGGGATATACCCGGTGTTGACCGTAAACCGCGCAAGGGTTTCCGGGCTGCCGTCAAAAGCGTACATGGGCGCATTTGCTGAACCGTCTATTGTCAAAATCTTGAGTTCGGGGATGTTTGGCATCCGGATTAGGTCGGTGCGCGCGAACGAATCCCACCGCGAGAAGACGATCTCGGGCTGGTGGCCCGCCCGCTGCATCTCGCCGAAAGTTTTGCCCTCGTTGTTTAACAGCGCGTAAAAGTTCTGCTCGATCGCGCTGGTTGTGTGTGCAGGTAAAAATACACATATAGCCATCAACAGCGTAGCCGTGAGCTGAGCGATCTTGCGTTTATTGCAGGCCACCGAATAAAAGGTATTGGCCACAAGCAGCGGCAACAAACAGATGAGCACAGCCGTGCGATACATTCCGAACCCGTTGAGCAGGAACACAATGGCAGCACTGCCTGCACCAGCGCCGATCATGTCGGCAAAATAGAGTTTGCCGCTGATCTGCGGCAAAAGCCGAAACAGCGTCGAAAAGAGATAGCCCGATATCACAAACGGAATGATTCCCAATACAATGTAGATGAACAGGTTGTCCACAAATGGCTGGAGGTAAATCAGCACAAAGACCAGCACAAACCCGCCAGACAGGATAAACGACCACAAACCCACCTGCTCCAAAATCTTCTCGGTCGGGGCCGGGTCTGAGCCGATGATCTTACCCAGCCTCGCGCGGTCGCGATAAGCCAGCACACTGCCCACACCCACACCTAAAATCGCGAAGGATGTGGTTAGAAAAACATAGTGATGCGACAAAATCGCCGAATACAGCCGAGTGAGCGCAACCTGGTATGTAAAAAGCGAAACGGATAATATAAACACACCGAACAGGACGCCCCCGCCCCCGTTTGACATTCTGTTTTGCATATGAAGTTTCATTTGCCCTTCCTTCTCGCGCAACTGTATTCTCTGCGCATACACTTAGCGATTACAATGCATATCCTATGTGGGCATTTTAACAGATCGTGACGCTTGTGGCAATGCAAAATATACTTAAAATGCCTTTATGTACAAGATTAAATAGCATTACTTACCAATTTGTCAGCGAATTGTCATCTTTTTTGTTATTATTTATCTTGATTTTCAGCCGCACGGATGTTATGATGAATTTCAGCGTTCATTAATAAGGAGGATGATTATGAAAAAGAAAATGTTTATTGCTCTTACTCTGGCATTGTTAATGACATTGGCGGCTTGCGCCCCGGCGGCTCCGGCCACACCGGCGGCCCCGGCGGCGGACGCACCGGCAGCGGGCGATGCGGCAGCCCCGGCAGCAGACGGCGACATGCCCGAACTTGTTATTGGTTTGTTTCAACCGGCTACCGGCGCGAACGGCGCGGGCGGCAGACAAGAGTCCCTTGGCACAATCTTCGCAAACTACAGACAACCCACCGTTGAAATCGGCGGCGTGATGCACCGCGTTCGCATCGAGCAGGTTGACAACCAGTCTTCGACCACACACGGCCCGGCGGCCGCTGCGGAACTGGTCGCCCGCGGTGTACATATCATCTTGGGCTCCTACGGCTCGGCTGTTTCGATCGCTTCGTCCGACGTGTTCGCCGACGCTGGTCTCACCGCGATTGGCGTTTCCTGCACCAACCCGAACGTAACACGGGGCAACGATTTCTACTTCCGCGTTTGTTTCCTCGACCCGTTCCAGGGTCAGGTGCTTGCATCCCTTGCCAGCAACACCCTTAACGCGGATACCGCTTATGTGCTCACCTTGTTGGGCGATGACTATTCTCAAGGCCTTGCCCACTTCTTCACAGAGCAGTTCCAATCTTTGGGCGGCACTGTAATCCAGGAAAACTTCCCGGAAGGCACATCTGACTTTAGCGGATTCATGACAAACGCCATGAACGCCGGCGCAGGGGTTATCTTTGCCCCCACTTCTGCCGAAGCCGCTGCCCTGATCATTGACTCGGCCGGTGTCGCTGGCACAGACATTCCGCTGCTCGCAGGCGATACCTGGGATTCTCCTCAGGTTCTTGACGCGGCAGTGAGAAGCGGTGTTTCCGTAATGGTTACCACCTTTTACCAAGAGGGCGGCGCACCTGAATGGGATGCGGCATTCAAAGAATGGCTGAACGCCAACCCCGCCCAATTGGCCAACAACGGCGGCTCTGACGTAATCGCCGGCTTTACCGCGATGGGCTATGACGCCTACATGGTAACCCTCGATATTTTCCAAAGAGCGGGTGTCCCTTACCCCTTCGATCAAGATGCCATCAGAGCGGCAACCTGGGAAACTTCTTTCTACGGCCCGGTAGCAGGTCTGATCGAGTTTGACGAGCACGGTGACGCAAGGCGCGACACCGCATTTGTTAAGACAGTCAACGTTGAAGAAGGCGCGTGGGAATTCTACGCCGCGCAAAGACTGTAAATTGTTTAGTTTTTGTTGAACTATGAGCCGGTTTCCGGCGTGGCAGCTCTGCCGGAAACCAGGGGCGTGATATACGCATAGTAAAGAAACGCGCAAGCGTTTCTTTACTATGCCCGCCCTTGTTCATACAGTAAACGGAGAGGGGCCAGTATGGGCGCGTATGATTTATTCCGACTTTTCTTCCCGTATATTCTGTCCGGCATCTCCATAGGCGGTCAATACGCATTGATTGCAATCGGGTATTCGATGGTCTATAGTATCCTGCGGCTTATAAACTTCGCCCACGGTGACGTATTTATGGTGGGCGGGCTGTTTATGGTGTTTGCGGCGGCGACTTTCCCGCTTTGGGTAGCGATTCCGCTCGTGGTCTTTTTGATCGTGCTTTTGGGTTTTACGATCGAAAGGGTCGCCTACAAGCCGCTGCGTACAGCGCCGCGCATGTCCGTTATGATTTCCGCGATCGGTGTCAGCTATCTGCTTCAAAACCTTGCGCTGTACTTTACCGGGGGGCTCAACCGCATGTATCCCGCTTTCCCCTGGATCTCCGACACCATTAGTGTTTTCGGAGTCAGTACAAGGCGGGTAACGGTAATTACCCCGTTTTTAGTCGTTGCGCTTGTGTTTGCCCTTGTTTGGCTGATCAACAATACCAAGGTCGGTATTGCAATGAGGGCGGCGGCCAAAGACTTTGACACCGCTCAGCTAATGGGCATTAAGATCAACTCCGTTATTTCTACGACATTTATTATAGGTTCATTCCTTGCCGCAATTGGGTCTATCCTGTTCTTTACGAACTTTCCCGCCGTCTTTCCGGCGGCCGGCGCAATGCCCGGCTTAAAAGCGTTCGTTGCGGCGGTATTCGGCGGTATTGGCTCGATCCCCGGCGCGGTAATAGGCGGTTTGTTGATTGGCATCGTCGAAACAGTCATCAGGGGGGCGGACATCACCCTCGGCCCTACAGGTCTTGGGCTTTTCAACAGGTCACTGGATATTGCCGCTTTTTCTGACGCTTTTACGTTTGTTCTGCTTGTTATCGTGCTGGTTTTCAGGCCGACCGGCTTGTTCGGCGATAAGCCGACCGACAAGGTTTAGGGGGGCTGAACAGTGAAAAAGCTTAGCGTTGGAAATTCAATCTCCATTCTGGTTTTAATCATATTCTTTGTACTGACCATTGTTTTGGAGCAGTTTATCGCCCCTACCGACAGGATGAACATGCTTTTGGTCTGCCTGAGACAGGGCTCGATCTTCGCCCTGCTCGCGGTCGCGATGAACCTGCTCAACGGGTTTACCGGTCTCTTCTCTCTCGGGCACGCCGGGTTCATGCTGATTGGCGCCACGACTTACGCGTTGTTTTCGATGCCGTTGGCTGAACGCAGTATTGTGTTTACCTGGTTTAGTGACAGCTACGTGATTCGGATTTCGTTCCCCGAGGTTTTAGGGAATCTTCTCGGCGGCCCCGGAATGATCATCGGCATGTTGATCTCAATTATTCTGGCCGGGCTGGTAACAGCTGCTTTTGCGTTTTTGGTTGGGCTTCCGGTTTTGAGGATGCGCAGCGACTATTTGGCGATTGCCACGCTTGGTTTCGCCGAAATTATCCGGGCAATCATCATGTGGCAGGGATTGGGGCCTGTGACCAATGCCGGAAATCCGCTGAGATCGTTTACAAGAACGGCTGACCTGAACGTCACAATCGGTGGTCAAACCTTCGGGCTGATAACGTTCACGCTCGCGTTTTTGTCAGCAGTTTGTATCTTTATTATCTTTTTGCTGGTTACTTCGTCTTACGGCAGAGCCTTCAAAGCAATACGTGAGGATGAAATCGCCGCGGAAGCAATGGGGATCAACCTTTTTAAACACAAACAGCTGTCTTTTTGCATAAGCTCTTTCTTTGTCGGAGTCGGCGGTGCGCTGCTCGCCATCTTTATGGGTACCGTTGCGCCGCTTCAGTTCAGGGCGGCTATGACCTACGAATTCCTGTTGATTGTTGTTTTGGGAGGCATCGGCTCGATTACCGGGAGTATCGTGGGTGCGATGCTGTTCGTTTTCGCGTCCATGTGGTGGCTGCGCGGACTGGACTCCGGCACTTTCTTAGGGCTGGACAGGATCACCATCTTCGGGGTCAACCTCGGAGAGCGGGTATTTGTCTCCGGTTTTCGTATGGTCGTGTTCTCGGTCATAATCATGTGTATCGTCCTCTTTTTCAGACGAGGGCTTTGCGGTGATAAGGAGCTGCCATATTACGTAAACAAACTGCGGGAACTGATTGCGCGCAAGTCAAAACCTAAGCCGGAAGCAGGTGGAGCAGATGCCTGATAATGTACTGCGAGTGGACGACCTTACCATGCAGTTTGGCGGTGTTGTCGCGGCAAACAACGTATGTCTTGAAGTAAACAAAAGTGAGATTGTCGCGCTGATCGGCCCGAACGGCGCCGGAAAAACCACTGCGTTCAACTGCATAACCGGCGTTTATGAACCGACCAACGGCCGGGTTTCGCTGAACGGCGAAGTCATTGCCGAAAGTTTTCCGCAAGGCAAAATGAAAGATCTTTATAAAGGCGAAAACCGCGGAAAATACACACAGTCGGTCAAGCTCACGCCCGACCGCATCACCTATCGCGGCATTTCCAGAACATTCCAAAATGTCCGGCTCTTTAAGGCGCTGACTGTGTTTGAAAACGTCATGATCGCAAAACATATGCGCGCCAAACAGAACGTCTTTTCGGCTACTTTCCGCTTGAACACAAAAGAAGAAAAGCGGATGCGCGAAGAATCGATGGCTCTGCTTGAGGAGCAAAAGCTTGATCATCTCAAAGATCATATTGCCTCCAGTCTGCCCTACGGCCTTCAGCGGAGGCTGGAAGTTGCGCGGGCACTGGCTACCAGCCCGTCCCTGCTTCTGCTGGACGAGCCGGCCGCCGGTATGAACCCGCAGGAAACCCAGGAAATGGCCGAGTTTATCCACGAAATTCGCGACCGTTACGGCCTGACCATTTTGCTTATCGAGCACCATATGGGTTTGGTCATGCAGATTTCCGAGCGGATTTACGTGCTCGACTTCGGCAAGATGATCGCGCAGGGCACACCGGACGAAATCCGCGCCGACCAGCGGGTCATCGACGCTTATTTGGGGGTGGCTGAAGATGCTGCGAATTGAGGATCTTAAAGTCAACTACGGCGGGATCGAAGCGGTCAAAGGGATCAGTCTGGAAGTTCCCGAAGGCGAGATCGTCACCCTGATCGGCGCAAACGGCGCGGGCAAATCGACCACTCTGCGCACGGTCTCCGGGCTGGTCAAACCGGCCTCCGGCAAAATCTACTTTAAAGACGAGGACATCACCGGTCTGCCGCCTTACGAGATCGTTTCCAAGGGCATCACCCTTGTCCCCGAGGGGCGGCGGGTCTTCCCTGACCTGACCGTGCTTGAAAACCTCAAGGCTGGGGCTTATCTGCGCAAAGACGACATTAAACCGGACATAGAGTGGGTCTACAGCTTGTTCCCGCGCCTGAAAGAGCGCTCGTGGCAAGCGGCCGGTACTATGTCGGGCGGTGAGCAGCAGATGCTGGCTGTTGGCCGGGCGCTGATGTCCAAGCCCAAGCTGATGATGATGGACGAACCCTCCCTCGGGCTTGCCCCGCTGATTGTCAAAGATATTTTTGATATTATCAAAGAGATTGTCCGTCAGGGCGTGACCATCCTGCTTATTGAGCAAAACGCCAACATGGCCCTGCAAACCGCGAACCTCGCGTATGTGCTGGAAGTCGGCCAAATCACCATGACCGGCACAGGCAAAGAACTTCTGGTCAACGAGGATGTGCGCAAGGCTTACTTGGGCTAACACCACAATAGCGAAGTTGCGCCAGAGCGGCGGCAGATGATTCGCCACAAAACCGCTGATTGCGTAAATCGGCGGTTTTGTTCTATTTCACAATAAATAAAGGGGGATAATGTGAATGTCGACCATGACAGCGCTCGTTAAAACCGCGCCTGAAAAAGGCTTGACTTTAAAACGGGTACCGGTTCCCGAAATCGGGCCGTTTGATGTACTCGTAAAAATCTCGAAAACATCCATCTGCGGGACAGATGTGCATATCTACAACTGGGATGAATGGGCGCAGCGGGTGATTAAGCCGGCACTGACCATCGGCCACGAGTTTGTGGGGACGATTGTAGAGACCGGCGCGAATGTCCGTGGATTTAAGGTGGGCGAGCGGGTTTGCGGCGAGGGCCACATCGTTTGCGGTACCTGCCGGAACTGTCTGGCCGGGCGGCGGCACTTTTGCCCGAACACCATCAGCGTAGGGGTCAACCGGGATGGTGCTTTCGCCGAATATCTCGCGATTCCGGCTGAAAACATCTGGCGGGCCAACCCTGAAATCAGCGATGATGTGACAAGCTGCTTCGACCCGCTGGGCAACGCGGTACACACCGCACTTGCTTTTGACATGATCGGCGAAGATGTGTTGATTACCGGCGCGGGCCCGATCGGCTGTATGGCCGCCGCAATCTGCCGGCATGTGGGCGCGCGGCATGTGGTGGTCACCGACGTGAACCCTTACCGGCTTGCGCTGGCCGCCAAAATGGGCGCACACCGCACCGTAAACGTCAAAGAAGAGAACCTGTCTGACGTGATGAAGAGCCTGGACATGAAAGAGGGGTTCGACGTCGGGCTTGAGATGTCCGGCTCGGCGGTCGCTTTCGCGGATATGGTCGATCACATGTTCAACTCCGGGCGGATCTCCATGCTCGGCTTTGTTCCCGGGGACACCAAAATCAACTGGAACAAACTGATCATGAACGGCCTGACGCTCAAAGGCATCTACGGCCGCGAGATGTACGAGACCTGGTACAAGATGACCGCCATGCTGCAAAGCGGGCTGAACATCGACCCGGTCATCACCCACCGCTTTGAGGCCGCCGACTTCGAAAAGGGGTTCGCAGCCATGAACAGCGGCGAGTCGGGCAAAGTCGTACTCGACTGGGCGAATATTTAGGGTCTGTTGACATAAATGGAATGCACGGATTTTTGAGCGATTTTGAGTGCATTTCAAGGCGGAGGATTGAGGAATACCAGATGTATTCCGCTGAGACTCTTCGCTGTGTGGGCGCTCATCGTCAGTATTTTGTGACGGCAACGCAGAAAGGCATTAAAATCGCCAAAAATACGGGCCGTTAGCTTTATGTCAACAGGCCCTAGGGGGGCGTAGAAAATGAAAGACGCGCTGAACATCTTTAAGCAGACTACAGACGAAATCAAGGCAGCCGGGCTTTTCAAAGAAGAGCGGGTGATCACTGTCCCACAAGGCGGGCGGATCAGCACACAGGCGAAAAGCGACGTGATCAACATGTGCGCCAACAACTATCTTGGGCTGGCCAATCATCCCCGGCTGGTCGAGGCCGCGAAGAATGCCCTTGACCACTGGGGCTACGGGATGGCGTCGGTGCGGTTTATCTGCGGGACTACCCAAATCCACAAAGAGCTGGAAGCCGCGCTCACCCGCTTTTTGGGGATGGAGGACACAATCTTGTACGCCTCCTGTTTTGACGCAAACGCCGGGCTGTTCGAGACCCTGCTGGGCAAAGAGGACGCGATCATCTCGGACAGCCTGAATCACGCCAGCATCATCGACGGGGTGCGGCTGTGCAAGGCCGCCCGCTACACCTATCAAAACAGCGATATGGCTGAGCTGGAGGCAAAGCTGAAAGAAGCGGATGCGGCCGGTGCGCGGATCAAGCTGATTGTCACCGACGGCGTGTTTTCGATGGACGGTTACATCGCAAATCTGCCGGACATCTGTGACCTTGGCGACAAATATAACGCACTGATCATGGTGGATGACAGCCACGCGGTCGGGTTTATCGGCCCAAACGGCGCCGGGACGCCCGAATACCACAAAGTCACCGAGCGGGTCGATATCATCACCGGTACACTGGGCAAGGCGCTGGGCGGCGCGTTGGGAGGGTACACCTCCGCGCGCAAAGAGATTGTCGAGCTGCTTCGCCAGCGCAGCCGGCCCTACCTCTTCTCAAACAGCCTGTCACCCAGCATTGTGGCCGCGGCCACCGAGGCGCTTAAACTGCTGGGCGAAAGCGGCGATCTGCGCGATACCCTCAAGGCAAACACCGCTTATTACCGGGACGAATTGACCCGGATGGGGTTTGACCTGCTGCCGGGTGAGCACCCGATTGTGCCGGTCATGCTGTACGATGCGCGGGTGGCCAAAGAGTTCGCCGAGCGGATGCTGGAAAAAGGTGTGTATGTGATCGCGTTCAGCTTCCCGGTTGTGCCAAAAAACCGGGCGCGAATCCGCACACAGGTTTCAGCCGGACACTCAAGAACCGATCTCGATCAGGCGCTTGAGGCGTTCGCGGCTGTCAAGCGGGAGATGCGTTTATAGCAGTTGACAATTGACAGTTGACAGTTGACAGTGATTGAATCGCTTCGCGATAAATTTTAAAAAAGGCAGTGGGCGGAAAGTTTCCGCCCACTGCCCTTTAATTGTCCATTGTCCACTGTCAATTGTCAATTGTCAATTGTTACGACGTCCCGCTCGCTTGCGCCCCAGGTGTCTGCGGTCGCGCTGGAAATGAATGCGCGCTCAACCACGTATTCGCCGGGGGTGGCAATCCGCGCGTAGTAGACAATCGGTCCGGGCCGTATGCCAAATGAGCCGAATTGCAGCCGCTGGCCTTGGCGGGATCGTAACCACCAGCCGGTACCGTGGGTACCGCCCGCAAATTGCGTGCCGGCCGCAAACCGCTCAAACCGCATCCCGGTCGGGATGTAGTCATCCATCACCAGCCCGGTATCACCCACCCGCAAATCAAAAGCGGAAAGGTCGGGGGTCAGCGTAATCCGCACAAGCGCACCCGGCTCGAATACCCCGTCCACCGGGGTCAATGTCTTGGTCAGCCCGATTAGGCGGTTCGATTCGTCTGTTGACGGGTCGCCGACAAAGTAAACGTCGGCATATACCTGACCGGTAAGCGTCTCAAAACTCGCGGCGGCAAACTCGTCGCGGCTGAGCGTCAGCCGATAAAAGCCGCTTGTCAGCTCCCGGGTGATCGTCTGTCCGCCTATTTGGTAGCTGAAGCTGGCTGTACTTCCGCCGGTTGGCGCAAACTGCCGTAAGTAATAGATCATTTCAAGCAGAAGCGGCTCCTGCCCGCGAGGCTGATGGCGGGTGAGGTAAAGCGCCAAACCGTGGGCATCCTGATGACCCATCAGTGTGGCCAGCATAAGGGCGGCGGCTGTTGTCTGGTTCGCGTCCATTCTCCCGTCGGCAACTGAGAGCGCAATGTCGCCCGCAAGCCCGGGATGTTCGCTTAACTGCGCGGTGACCAGCGTATTGTACCACTCGCGCGCACCGGCGGCATCTCCCGAAATGTACATGGCCATAGCCAGATAAATCCGGTCGATGTAGTCGAGTCCTGCGCCTTGAGCCATATAGTCGCGCAAACTGACGCCTATTTCCTGCCCGGCAAGTGCGCGGGCCGCAAAAATGGCCGAACCTCTGCCGCTGTGCTGTGTGTCGTCAAAATCTATCTGCATCTGTGGCAACTCCACGAAATCTGGCAATGCGAGGTGTGCCAGCACAGTCAGCTCAATGTTTTCGGCCGCGTGAGGCAGCGGGCGCAGGAACGACCAGCGCGAATGCAAGTCTGTGATGTCCTCCTGCCCGAAAGCGGCGCTGTGCCAGCTGTCCTGTGTGGCGATAAACCGCCTGGCAAGCCGCGCTTCTGTCCGCCAGCTCCCCCATGCCCGCGAGACGACCGTGCGGAAGACCGCGTTATACGTCCGCGCATTTTCGCTGTAGAGGACAACGCTGACCGGCCAGCGAAGCGGGTCAATCTCAATCCCATCGCTCAAATTAAATGTCTCGACCCGTGAGACTTCGATCCCCGACCGGATCACCTGCACCGGCAGTTCAACCGTGTCGCGATGCCCGCCGCTTCTGCCCTCGACCGTGACCGTGTACTCACCTAAATCCAGCGGGCCGAAGTCGACACTCAGGTATCCGCGTACGGTTCCGGCTGCTTCTCGGACAAGGTCAATTCCCTCGCCGGTCAGCCTGACATGATAACTTACGGGGTCGTTGTCGTCCACCCCGACCCCCGCACTGTACAGCCCGACCACAAACGAATCTCCGGCCAGCAAGGTCTGGTTGACAATTGGGGTAACAAAGTAGTCGAGTGTGACAATCGCGTTTGCCCGCGCGTTCCCGGCCATATTGTCGGGGGTGAGGGCAAGGGAGGTCAGCCGCCAGCTGGTGACGCTGTCCGGCAGGCCGACGGTTATTCGCGCGATTCCCGCCTCATCGGTGTGCGCGGCGGCGAAGTGGGCGGTGTCGGGAAAGTCGCGGCGAATCTGGTGGTCATCTCCCCCGCCGCCCCCACCCTGCCCGAAGTTCCGGAATTGGGTGAAGGAAGTGTAGTGGTGAATACGCGGGAAGAAAACATCCCGGTAAAGGGTGCGAATAAAGTCAACATGCTGCTCGCGCACCGCGAAAATCGCCTCATCCACCACGCTGAGCAACACGATTGCGCCCGCGGCCGGCTGGCCGGTAAAACGCTCGGTTACCCGCACGGTGAGCGCCAGCTCATCCCCGGGGGAATAAGCGGCGCGGTCCTGCTCAAGAGTGAGTTCCAGCTCGCGGCGCTCGGGGTTAAAGGACATATAAGTGTTGCCTAATTCAAAGATATGCCGCCCGTCAAAGAAAGCCCCGGTCAACAGGTAGTTTGGCAAAAGGCCCTCATCAAAAGGCAGTGAGATTTGATTGCCCTGTGTGACGCGCAGGGATGCAAACCCGTCCTGCACCACCGCGCTTAGAATAAACCCGCTCGTATCTTCGACCAGGTCAGCATTGTTTCTCAGGCTGAACGACACGTTCTGGCCGTCCACAAAGCTTTCGCGGTTGCCGTAAAACCGCCACCACTCCGACCCGCCCCAGCCCTGGCCGAAATGCTCGTCGAAGACGCGCTCATCCTCCGCGCTGTCGTGGTAAGCCGGGTCGTGGTTGAGGGTGAGCGAATAGCGGTGGATTCCGTCATCCGTGCCGCCGATATCCAAAAACCGGTCGCCGCCCCAGCCCAGGCCGACTCGCTCATTTACCGGCAAACCGCGCGAATCGTCTATATTGAGCATCGCGTACAGAAATTCGCCGTCCCCCGGTCTGGGCAGATCGGTGAGCAAAGCCCGCCCGCCCACTGTCTCAAACTCGCGCACCTCAACGACTTCTTCCTGGCGGACAAACCGGTAGCTGTTGCGGTTTACGCGGTGTACCCGGTCGTAAAATGTTCCGGTTATCTCTCGGGCAAAATAAACCCGATTGATGCTCACCGTGCCCGGCTGCGAGAGCGGCCGTCCGCGCAAAACCTCGTGATCCCAAAGGCTGTGGGCATCGGTAACCCGGGAAATGTCGATGGCGTGGGTGTTCACTTCCAGCGTGTTGGCCGCCCGGTCAAAACTGCCGGTCAGCATTACGTCCCGGTGGATGGCCATAATAGACCCGACGCCGGTTACCTGCTCGTCGGCGGCCGCTTCACCCGAAAAGCCGAATGTATAGCTTTGCGGACGCCAACTGTCCAGGGTTTCGATAATCCGGAAGTCCACGGGCAGATTGCCGTCCGGGTCGGTTATCAGGTTCCCTGTCTCAAGCACAAATCCGGTCACGCCCCAGCTCCTGTTCCAAGGGTCGACTCTTAGCGGATAGGCGGGGGCCGGCGTGCCGTCAAACAGGCTGACATTGATGGCAGCCGAAACTGTGTCCGTCTCGCCCAGCAAAAAGACCGGCGCGTCCGGAACAGCGTCGGTGCGAAAGACCGGTGCGACAAAGTCGTTGATGGTCAGCCAATCTGAGAAGATTACGTCGCCCGCCGCAGTCTCCAGCGCAAGGGTTTCCCAGCTCCAATTGGGAACTGCGATGTTGGCCAGCTCAATTTCGGCCATAAAAGTTCCGTCCGGCAAAAGGGTGATTGGCTGGCTCACCCGGCTCTCGCGCAAGTTGAGCGTAAGACCGCTAGGCAGCGAACCGGACAGGCCGCGCGGCCGAACCATACCCCAAACGCGGATGGTGTCGGTCGTTCGGTAGATCTGCCGATCGGTGTAGACATAGCTTATATACCGGCGCTGGCCCTCACTCGCCCCGCTGTCGCGGAAGTGATCGCCGTACCGCTCCCCGGCCACAAAGACCCGTTCGCCGTCGGTGACCGTAAAGCGCTTGTCGATCACCCACTGCCACTGGTCAAGGCGGGCGTCCTGTTCGGTAAACTGTACGCCGGAAATCACCGCCACCCCGCTTTGATCGGTCCTGCCGGTGGCAACAAAGTCACCGTCAAAGTGGATATCCGCGCCCGCCAGCGGCCGGCCGGTGTTTACATCGTGCGCCCAGACAATTGCTTCATCCCCGGTGGTCATATAAAAGACCGATATCTCGCTGACCTGCATCAGAATACTGCGGGTCGCGGCGCCAATGGCCAACTCCTCGGAACCGGCAGTGACTTCAACATGATACCACCCGGCCGGTAGCTCTTCGGGAAAGACGATCAGGCTCCGCCACCAATCGAGCGGCTCGGGGGTGACTTCAAACGCGGCAACAACGGGCAGAGTTCTCGCGTCATAGCCCTCGATGCTAGCGGTGTCGTGTATGCTCAGTGCGACGTAATAAGCCTCCCAGCTGCCAATCGCGCGGACTGTGACCGAAACGTCCGGAAATTCGGGAGTCAGGTAGCCGTCAATCTGCGCGGACAATGCCGGGACATCCCCGGCGATGACATTGACGTTGGTCATATCCCCCGAAAGCGAAAACCATGCACGTTCGTGCGAATCGTGCCCGTCTTCCCTGCCGGTTGTGAATGTAAATTCAAACGGCACAAGCAGCTGCGCACCGGTCGCGTCTTCGAGCGGCGGTGAGATGACAATCCGGTAGACGGTCTCCGGCCTGAGCGGGTGGGTGGGCATAATTCGGACAGTGTCACCCTCTTGCGGGAGCACGCGAAAATCCTCGTAATGTCCGTCCCGCGAGCGGAAGACCGACATCGAATCGAACAAGCTCTGCACCGAATCCGAGTTGAACCGCAGATAGATCGCGGTAGTGACCGACACCCCCCGCGCCTGGTCATGGGGGAAAACTTCAAGGATGATCAGCTCATTGCGGACAGCAAACGCAAACGCCTGACCGGCCACGGTAATGGTCAGCTCGCTGTTTTTTTCAAATGGGGTAAGCGGAAATTGGGTAAGCTCGAACACGCCCGGCTGGTCGGTCTCCATAAGGCGGAATGGGTGAACCGGTTGGATATCAATCATTTCGCGGGCTTCGGCAAGTTCGGGTACACCCGGCAGTGTGATCAGAAAGGAAGTGTTCGGCGCAATCCCGGTCTCGTCGTAAATCAGCGGTGTAACCGAGATACCACCTCGCTCGCCGCCCGGCAAAGCAAGCCAAAGAACCCCCACAAGCAAAACCGTCAGCGCGGCAATCGCGAGATACCCAATCTTCGGGAATCTCTGGGATGCGGATGTCGGCTCTGGCTGTGCGGCCGTGTCTGCCGGCGGTTGTTCGGCCTCCGGCTGGCTCTCGCCGGTCGGCTGAGCGCCCGCTTGTTCGGTTTCCGGTTCAGTTTGGGCGGCCGCGTCTGCCGGTGGCTGTTTGGCCTCCGGCTGGCTCTCACCGGTTGGCTGAGCGCCCGCTTGTTCGGTTTCCGGCTCTGATTGGGCGGCCGTGTCCGCCGGCGGTTGTTTGGCCTCCGGCTGGCTTTCACCGGTCGGCTGAGCGCCCGCTTGTTCGGTTTCCGGTTCAGTTTGGGCGGCCGCGTCTGCCGGCGGTTGTTCGGCCTCCGGCTGGCTCTCGCCGATCGGCTGAGCGCCCAATTGTTCTGTTTCCGGCTCTGGCTGCGCAGTCACATCGACTTTTGGTTCTTCCTGCACACTGTGGCTCTCTCCATCAGGCTTTTGCAAAGACTTTACACCTCCCGTGATATCGGGGTCAATTTGCGGTTTGTATCCCAAGCGCCTCGCCGTCGGTGACCAGCACAATAGTCCCGTTTAAGTCGGTGCGCAGAATTCGCACATCCATTTCTTCCAAACGCTCGATGGTGGAGCGGTGCGGGTGGCCGTAGCGGTTGTCCATCCCGGCCGAAATGACCGCGATGTTGGGCGCAACGGCGTTTAGAAATGACTGGGTGGTGGATGTTCGGCTGCCGTGGTGGGCAACACTCAAGACGCTGCTGCGTATCCCGCCCGCGTGTGCCAGATCCGATTCGGCGGCGACTTCGATATCCCCGGTAAAGAGAAAAGAGACCTGTCCGTATTCAAGCCTGCTGACCACGCTAAAGTCGTTGACCTCACTGTACCCGCGAATCGGGCCAAGGATGGTCAGAGTCGCTCCGTCGCCCAGCGCAAACATCTGACCGGGCCGCGCCGGAGTGATCGAGAGTTCGCGCTCGAGCAGCGCCATCAAAAAGTTTGTGTAAGTCCGGGTGGTCGGAACCAGCTGGTCGGGCAGCTCGGGCAGAATAACTTCGCCGATTTCGAGCTCGCGAACCACTTCGATCAAGCCGCCGATGTGGTCGGCGTGCGGGTGTGTGGCGATCAGGATATCCACCCGCTCAACGCCCTGCCCGCGCAGGTAACCAAGCACTTCCGGCCCCCGGCCGTTGTCGCCGCCGTCTATCAGCACATTCTTTTCAGGCGCGACAATCAGAACACTCTCGCCTTGCCCCACATCGAGAAAGTGAACCTCTATCCCCTGGCCGGGCGCGGTTTCCTGCGCATCCGGGATCGGAAGAAACACCGGCTGATCGGCGCCGCTACCGGTCATCTGGCCAATCAATCCCGCGATCGACGGCAATCTGACTTCGGGCAAGCCAAAATCCTGTCCTCTGTCCTGCATAGTTGAAAGCGCGGCAAAGCTGACCACCGCGGCCACAAGCAAGATGACAATCCCAAAATTGCCGCGTCTGACTCTATTTCTTCCCCGCATGGCGTCCCCTCCTTTCCGGTTTTGTTTTTTGCTGCCCCCCGCCGGGGATCAGGCAATCCGGCCGGCTGCCGATCAAATCAGCCCGCCCGGCTTTTCGCAAGATTCTGGCAATCAGTTCCCGGTTTTCCGGCTTGTAATACTGTAACAGCGCGCGTTGTGCGGCCTTTTCTTCCCGGCTGTTCGGGATGTAGACCGGCTTACCGGTTGCCGGGTCAATGCCTGTGTGGAACATGCAGGTAGACGCCGTTCCCGGCGTCGGGTAAAAATCCTGCACCTGCTCCGGCCGGATCCGCATCTTTTTGAGATAAACAGCGAGGTCAATCGCGTCCGCTATGGTCGATCCGGGGTGTGAGCTGATCAGGTATGGCACTAAGTATTGCTCTTTTCCTGCTTTCTTACAAGCCGCGTAAAAAGCTTTGGCAAAGCGCTCGAAGACTTCAATCCGCGGTTTGCCCATCAAAGCCAGCAGGCGGGGGGCGCAGTGCTCGGGCGCGACTTTGAGCTGACCGCTGGTGTGGTGCTCGACCAGTTCGCGCAAAAAGGCCGGGTCGGGGTCGGCGAGTATGTAATCGTACCGCAAGCCGGATCGGACAAACACTTTCTTGACCCCGGGAATCTTGCGCAGGCCGCGCAGGATCTCAAGGTATTCGCGGTGATCAACTTCCAGATTTTTGCAGGGATTAGGCGCGAGGCATCGTCTGTTATTACAAACCCCACGGGCCAGTTGAACCTTACAGGCGGGGCCGCGAAAGTTTGCGGTCGGCCCGCCCACATCGTGGATATACCCCTTGAATCGCGGGGAGGATGCGATACCCCGCCCTTCCTCCAGAACTGAGCGCACACTGCGCGCGGTGACCGACCGGCCCTGATGAAAAGCGATCGAGCAAAAACTGCACCCGCCAAAACACCCCCGGTTGTGAATAATCGAGAACCCGACCTCCTCGATGGCTTTTACCCCGCCCTGCCTTTCATACGACGGGTGATATCCCCGCATAAACGGCAGTGCAAAGACCGCATCCAGCTCATCTTGGCTAAGCGGCGGCGCGGGCGGGTTCTGCACCAGATAAAGGCCGTCCCCGTGGCCTTGGATAATTGCCCGCCCGGTGATGTGATCCTGCTCATCCATCTGCATCTTGAACGCGCGGGCAAACGCGGCCTTGTCGGCGGCCACCTTTTGATAAGCCGCACAGCTGACCGCGCTCTTGGGGAAGCTTGTGCCGCCCCGCAAAACCGCGGTTCCCCGGATATCGCTCAGCGATGAAATGTCTTCCCCACCGGCCAGCCGCCCGGCGATTTCTCTCGTTTGGCGCTCACCCATTCCGTAGACCAGCAAATCCGCGCCGCTATCCACAAGGATGGACGGCCTGACTTTATTTTCCCAACAGTCGTAGTGGGCAAACCGGCGAAAAGACGCTTCCAGCCCGCCGATGATGATCGGGCAGCCCCCGTACAGAGCCCGGATTTTTTGGCTGTAGACAACGGTTGCGCGGTCAGGGCGCCTGCCCGCTTTGTTGCCGGGGGTGTAGGGGTCATCCGAGCGCTTGCGCCCGGCGGCGGTGTAGTGGCTGACCATCGAGTCGATGTTCCCGCCTGTCACAAAAAAACCCAGCCTCGGCCTGCCAAAACGCGCAAAGTCGCTGTCACCGCCCGGTTGGGCAATGACGGCGACCCTGTGGCCAAGGCTTTCAAGCAGGCGGGCGATGATCGCGATCCCAAAAGACGGGTGATCGACATAAGCGTCCCCGGTCACACAAACAAAATCAATCGTGTCCCAGCCGCGCGCGGCGGCCTCTTTTTTGGTCAGAGGCAGAAAGTGCATGAATATCCTCCGTTGGCTACCGCACAATCTCGCGGATCTCGAACAGATCATTGCGTTCGCGCTCAATCAGGTAGTCCAAGTTAAAGTAAAGGGCGGCCAGCGCGCCCCTGCTTTGCTGTACGAAGATGATGACACCCGCCTCATCCCCCTGTCTGACCGCCTCAATTACGACGGGGATATAGTCCCTGAAATAATACAGGATCGCTTCTATTTCCGCGACCGCGGCCAGGCGCTCGTCAAGCACCGACATGCGGATGGTGGTGTCGGTAATCAGCAAATGCTGAAACTCCATAAGCGGCTCGATAATCTCCTCAAAGAGATGTTCGAGAAAGTGTTCTTGCAGATCAAGGTCGGCCGGGGCGAGCGCCTCGTCATAAAGATAGAGCACAACGCCGGCCATAATTCGCCGCGCGTCCATTATATGTACCTCAATATCCCGCAAAAGGTCATAGCGCACAAACACAAACTCGAACAGATGTGACAGCGCCTGTTCTGCCTGGGTTGGCAGCTGCACGGTCGGCTCGGGCACAACGTAGGTCGTCTCACCGGGCAGGGGGGTGGCCTGGGATGGGCCGGTACAGCCCGCGGCCAGCAGCAATGCCAATACAACCACCAAAATCTTCACATCCACTCACCTGTCTTTCAATTCTCAGCAGTTTTCAGTGGGACACCGGACAGGCCGGCGATTTGCCTATCCGTCACACCCCTTACAAATCCGCGAACTCGAACTCATCCGGCCTTGCCTTGACCCCTCCCCGCTCAAGGGAGATAACCGGGTCATCGTGCGGCAAAACCAGATCAAAGGGCGGGTCACCGTCGCTGCTGTTCGGCTCGGCGGTAAAGCTCTCGTCTTTTCGCGTTTGGTTAAGCATAGCGGTCTCCGCGCCCGCAAGGCGCATTTCCATCCACCGCTCTTTTGAAATCATCACCTGGCGGGGCTTGCTGCCCTCAAACGGGCCGACAATCCCCTTCTGCTCAAGCTGATCGATAATCCGCGCCGCGCGGGCGTAGCCAAGCTTGAGGCGGCGCTGTAATTGGGAGGTGGATGCCTGCCCGGCCTCGACCACACACTCGATGGCCTGGGGCAGCATTTCGTCCTCGCCGCTTTCGGCCTCCGGGTCGGACGCACCGCCCTTGCCTTTGGTAACCACTGCGTGGCGGTCAATTTCTTCGATGATCGCCTTGTCGTAGTCCACAGCCGCGCTCTCTTTGATAAACCCGATTACCGACTCAACTTCCGGCTCGGTGACAAAACATCCCTGCACCCGAACCGGCTTTGACACCCCAACCGGATAGAACAGCATATCCCCGCGGCCAAGAAGCTTCTCGGCTCCGCCCATATCCAGAATCGTCCGGCTGTCCACCTGGGAGGAGACCGCGAACGCGATCCGGCTGGGGACATTGGCCTTGATTATCCCGGTGATTACGTCGACAGACGGGCGTTGGGTGGCAATGACCAGGTGCATCCCGGCCGCGCGGGCCATTTGGGCCAGCCGGCAGATGTTGTCCTCAACTTCACTGGGCGCGGCCATCATCAGGTCGGCCAGCTCATCGATCACAATCACCATTTTAGGCATGGCCTCAAGGTTTTCGCGCTCGGCCGCCAGCCGGTTATACCCGGCCAGATCCTTGACCCCGTTAGCCGCGAACAGCTTGTAGCGCTCCATCATCTGGCTGACCGCCCAGCCCAGCGCGCCCGCCGCCTTTTTCGGCTCGGTCACCACCGGCACAAGCAGATGTGGTATCCCGTTGTAAACGCCCAGCTCGACCACTTTCGGGTCAACCAAAAGCAGCTTGACTTCGTCCGGGGTATACTTGTAAAGCAAACTCATGATGATCGAGTTGATACAGACCGATTTGCCCGACCCGGTTGACCCGGCGATCAGCACATGCGGCATCTTGCCGATGTCGGCCAGTATGATATTCCCGGCAATGTCTTTGCCCAGCGCGATGGTCAAAACCCCGGCCGATGAGGTGAATTCAACCGACTCGATCATCTCACGGATGTTGACCATGCTCACGTTTTTGTTGGGAACTTCCACCCCGACCGCCGCTTTGTTGGGGATCGGCGCCTCAATGCGGATGCCCGCCGTCGCAAGATTCAGGGCAATGTCATCGGCCAGGCCGGTGATCTTGCTGATCTTGACCCCGGCGGAGGGCTGCAACTCATATCGGGTGACCGACGGCCCGCGGCAGATGTCGGTGATCCGGGTCTGAACGCCGAAGCTTTTGAGGGTGTCGACCAAAGTTTGCGCGTTGTTTTTGAGCTCTTCGCTCACATCCACGCTGGAAGGCCCTGTGCCGGCCTGCAAAAGCGTAGTAGGCGGAAAGATATACTCAGGCGGCGGCAGTGGCGCGGGCGGGGTGGCGGTTGGGTATACGATCGGCTCCATCACCGGCTCGGGGACCGCTTCTTCCCAGCCGGGTTCGGCGGCCTGCCCGACAAACCGGTCGACGATCTCGAAGATTTCCTGTTTTTCTTCCCGGCGCTCGGCACTCAGGATGTCCTCTTCCAGCGGGTGAACCGGCTCGGCTTCAATTTCCGCGGCCGCCCCCTGCAGCTGTTCAGCCGGGATGAACTCGACGTGGTCTTCCCGGAAAGCCTGCGCTGGCCTGAACGAGGGCGCGGCGGGGTGAATCTCAATCGGCGGATCGTCAAAAACCGGATGATCCGGGCTTACTACCGTGTCCTCACTGATGTCCACGTCAAAGGCGGTGAAGACCGGCTGGCTTTTAGCCGCCTTGGTTTCTTTGGCCGCCTGTTTGGCCATCTTTTTTTGGGTTGCGGCCTCCCGGCGCTCGCCCCGCTCCTGCATTTTTTCGGCGAAGCTTTCTTCCAGCCCCTCGACCGGCTTTCTGGCCGCGCGAATCAGGCCGATCAGGGTCGATCCGGTAATCAGCATAGCCAGCACAAAAATCAACAGCGAGATGATGATGGAAGCCCCTGTCCGCTCAAAAAAGAAGAGAAGCGGAAAAGCAAAAACCGCGCCGGCCAAACCGCCCCCGCCGGGCAGCTGCCCGGTCGCGTACAGCGCGATGATGTTGTCGACAAAGGTCTCCTCCCCCGGCAGACCGGGGCCAAAGATGGTAAACGCACCCGCGAGGACCAAAATCAGCAGGCTGACCTGCCAGACCTTGGCCTTGACCGAAGAGAGTGGTTTTTCCATAGCGGCGATCACCGCGATATAAACGAGCAAAGGCGCCCAAAAGTAGGCGCTGATCCCAAACATGCCGAACAGAAGGTTGTGTATTGTCCGCCAGAGCCTGTCCCCTTCAATAAAAGTGAGCGCCCCCAACAGTATCCCCAAAGCGAAGAGTATAACCGCCCACATCTGTTTTTTTGCGCCGGATGCAGCCGCCGGTTCTTTCTTATTTGGTTTTTTCGGCTTTGCCGCCGTGCGTCCCGCCATTTGACCTTAACCCCCGTGTATTGTGATCTTAACCCAACAGCCCCGCTATCAAATTCCGAATCGGGGCGGCTGTAAATATTCCGGTGACCACCCCTAATACTGCCATGATGATGTAAGCGCGCCGTGACGTTTTCGGCTTGCCCGGTTCCCTTTTTTCCATTTTAGCCGCCTCCTATCCTATAATCATGGCGCGGATCATGCCGTCGGTAAAGTGCTCGACCGTCGCCACCCCAAGTACCAAAATCCCCAGCACCAGGGTATACCACGCGAAGTATTTAAACTTATCCGAAACCACCAGCCAGCGTATTGCGCGGATGGCCAAAAGTCCAAAGATGAGCGAGAACAAAATGCCGATCACCATAGCCGATACAGGGTAGCTGACCCCCTCGTGTATGGCCTCGCGCATCTCAAGTATGCTGGCCCCCAACACTGCCGGAACCCCCATAATGAACGAAAAGGCAACCGCGTACTTGCGGTCCAGCCCCATGATCAAGCCGGCCGCAATGGTCGAACCCGACCGGCTGATTCCCGGCACGGCCGCAAACGCCTGCATAGTCCCGATCACCAGCGCGTCCCGCGCCTTCATGTCCTTGGCCGTCTTGTAACCCTTGATGCACCGCTCAGACAAAAACAAAATCCCGCTGGTGAACAAAAACGCAAACCCCTCAACAAACAAGCTGTCATTGGTAGCAACCGCCGTAAGCCAATCTCGCAAGAAGACGGTGATGATCAGCGGGAAGAGGGAGAGTATGAGCAAAACGATCATCCGGCGCTTTGGGTTGGCCGTCTTCCACTTAAACCGGCCGCGAAAGACATCCGGCAGCATCTTAAAGAACTCTACCACCAGACCGGCAATCGTGCTCCAAAAAGCCAGCACAACGGCCAGCAATGTGCCCACATGCAAAAGGACGGTAAAGAAGAGGCCGTATTCCGACCCCTGCCCGGTAAAATACTGCACAAGTGAGAGATGCCCTGAACTTGAAACAGGCAGGAACTCGGTCAGCCCCTGCACAATGCCTTGAAAGATCGCGTTGCCTATGGTCATTTGTATACCGCCTAACTATGTAGTGCAGAGAGCGCCGCCCTCTGCCTGATCTGCCCTATTTATACAGTGCGTCTAACCGCGAAAAATACTGCCCGGCTTATACTCGTTTTTAAGGTAAAGGGCAGGGTCAGTCGAATACAGCCTGGTAGCTACAAACCCCTGTGGGGTATCCTGCCCCTCCAGCTGGCCGCCCGCAACCGCGATCGCGCGTATTCTCGACGGCTTTTCATCCTCCAAAAGATATTGGATCGGCGTAACGGAGTGTATGATCATCGCCCGCCACCCGTTTTCATTGTATGCGAATCACCTTTCGGCGTATGCGCCTGACTGACCGCGGGCTGCTTTTTGGGCGGGCGCCCTTTGGGCTTGCCCTCCAGCTGTGCCATCGCGCGCGGGCTGGCGACTTTCGGCAGCTCTTTTTGCCCCGCGGGCGGGCGGCCTCTCGGTTTTTTGGTTTCCTGTGCTTTCTGCTCTTTTGCCTTGCGTTTCTTATCCTTTTCGATCAGATCATACAGGCGATTGGTGGCATCACTCAGCCCGCCCAAATTATCGATTAACCCGCACTTGACTGCCTCTGACCCATCCAGAACGGTACCGACATCCATGACCAGCTCCCCGGTCTTCATCATCAGCTCACGAAACTTCTTCGAGCTGATCCGCGAATTATCTTCCACAAACCGTACAATTCGCTCCTGCATCTTGTCGAAGTAGCTGAGTGTTTGCGGCACACCCAACACCAGCCCATTCATACGCACCGGATGGATGGTCATAGTGGCCGAGGGCGCAATATAACTGGCCATTGCGCTGACCGCCAGCGGCACCCCGATCGAGTGCCCGCCGCCCAGCACAAGCGAAACAGTCGGCTTGCGCATCCCTGAGACCAGCTCGGCGATGGCCAGCCCGGCCTCTACATCCCCGCCCACCGTGTTTAAAATAATCAACAGCCCTTCGATATCCGGGTCTTCTTGTATAGCCACCAGCTGCGGGATGACGTGCTCGTATTTGGTAGTTTTGTTCTGCGGCGGGAGGATGTAATGCCCCTCGATCTGTCCCGATATTGTAATTGTAGGCAGCGGTTAGAAGTTGTAGACGATTTCCAGCCCAAACTCGTTGGTTTCGCCATCCCGCTCGCCTACGCGGATGACCTCGATGAACGCCCGCACAATGTCGCGGTCAAGCTCTAGGAAGTCTTGGTACTGCGCGATGATATTCGCCACCCGGTCGCCTGCATTCTGCTTCTCGTGCAACTTGTCGAGCTGGGCTTGGATGTGCTTGTCGTCAGCTTCCAGCTTTTCGCGCTTGTCCCGCAGGTTCGCTGATATAAGCGCGAAGTCATTTTCGGACAGCGCACCGCTCGTCTTGTCGATATACGAGCTACTCAGAGCATCGCTGACACGCTTTAGCTCGAACACAATCTTATCCTTTGCGCGTTGCAGGGCAGCAATCTCGCCGCTGAAATCCCGGCTGTGCGCGTGTTTGGCGAGTTGTTCCGGATCACAGTAGAGAGTGATGATGTTGCGAATGCGCTCGGTCAGCTCATCTACCAACACATCATATTTTACCATAGCACAGGTGCATTTAGCAATGCCCGACTTTCGACCCGCACAGCGGAGATATTTGGTACTCTTATTCAGCCGCCCGGAGCCGGAGGTAATCAGCGACCGACCACACACCTTACACTTGATTATACCGGCAAAGATGTTTGAAACCGCTCGACTTGTGCTAGCGTTGCGGTTGTGCAATCCACGGGTAGCCTTTGCCGTTTGAACCCGCTCGTAGTCCTCTTTGCTCACAATCAGTTCGTGTGTATTCTCGACCACAATCCAATCGTCTGGGGTCCTCTCTTTCGATGTCTTTGACTTGTAGGTAGCCTTGCCGTAACGGTTCTGAACCAGTGTCCCGGTGTAATTGGGGTTGCGCAGTATATGCCAAACCGTGTGGTCGCTCCAAAGAAGCACATCGGCGGCCTCGTCACTTCGATTGGACTTGATGCCATTGATTTGGCGGTATTTGCTTGGGCAAGGCACACCCTCGTCATTTAAGCAGTTGGCAATTGCCTTATTGCCGTAACCATCGAGATAGAGCTTGTAGATGCGCTGAACCACGGCGGCGGCCTCTGGGTCTATGATAAGCTTATGCTTGTCCTGCGGGTCTTTGAGGTAGCCGTATGGCGCGAACGCTCCGGTGTACTGCCCCTGCTTTTTCTTGCCGGTCATGGTCGCGCGAATGTTCTCGGACAAGTCCTCTAAGTACCACTGGTTGACCAGCGAGTTGATTTGGATGTTCTTGCGGCTACCCTTTTGTGAGCTGTCAGCGTAATCGGTAAGGCTGATGAAGCGGATTTGCCATTCAATAAACAGGCCGTTGATGTATTTTTCGACCATTGCGACATCGCGGGCGAAGCGGGACAAGGATTTGCACAGCACCACGCCGAACTTTCGCTGGCGGGCATCCGCGAGCATCCGGTTGAACGCCGGACGGGTGCCATCCGAGCCGGAGTAGTCCTCATCGGAGTAGATGTCAAAAATGTCCCACCCGCGCTCGGTGGCGTAATCGACAAGCATATTACGCTGGTTGGTGATGGATTCGCTGTCATCGCCCTTGCTGACCTTATCGCGGTCTTCTTCGGACAGTCGGATGTATATCGCCGCATTCATCATTGCGGTGTCCCTCCACATCGTGATTGATTCAATTATACACGATTTGGACAATGTTTGCAAGTGCACAGAATATGTAAAGGGCGCTGTGATGCGCCCTTGCGTGTGGTAAATTATCCCGCCTTTGGCTGATTTGTTGCTTCAGTCTGTTTCTGTTTGTTGTTTTCAAGCTGTATCATCAGCCTTGTGACTGCTTCGCGGCGGTCGTCGTCTGACTGAGCTTTGAATGTTTCGGTGACTTGCATACTGTTACCATTCCTCCGTTGGGGAGATTTGGTAGTAGTATGCGTAGTAGGCGCAGGGTTTATGCGTTGTGGAATCGCAGCGACCTTTTCTCTTTGCTTTTGGGAGAGGATTCGGGGCAGATGTATAACCGTGGCAGGCTTGTATTGAAAGGTCATAGTTTGCGTGATTTCTCGATAACTGGTCTGGTTCATGCGGGCCTCCGTAATATTAAATTTTCAAAGTGCGGACCCGCCGAAGCGGGCAGTGTAATGTATATAAGCAACCCTCCTGTCGTTGATGGCCTTGTAATCTCTGGCCTACTGCCGGATTCTATGTAGGCCTATTGCACCCCACTCCACGAAACGGAGAAGGAACAAGAGCATGGTTTACCACAACTTAGCCGTGATTTTTGGAGCAAAAGGTATATTTACCTTACCTACCCGAAAAACCGAAAATATCAAAAACACAAACCCTTTAATTATCAGCTTTTTTGGTTGCGAAAAACGCTAATTTGCTGACATACCCGTGACGTATTATGCCGACAAGAAAGGAAGCGTGCAACTGTTAAGTACGTATCTCTTGCCCCCTTCATTCCTTGCCCTCTTCCGGCATGAGCGTCCAGAGCCACTGGTTGCCTTTTTTGAATGTGCGCACACCCAACACCGCCTTCGCAGTTTTGAGTGTTCGGGCAGATATGTTTTGGTCTTTCGCCTTGCTGAACATTTCAGAGGCGGATACAATCTTGTCGGATAATTCCGATTCCAATAGAGCGACTGCCTTTTCGGATACACCTTCCTTGTCAGCCACCACACCGCCGCCCTTCAATATTTCGTCAATGGTGATGGGGTGTGCGCCGATCCAGCGAAAGCCTGTTTCGGGGTTCAGCTCAAATGCAATTGACTGACCCTCCGGAGCAAGATTGGACTTCCCGTGGGCAAACGCCTTCATGTTCGGGGCATCCTTAATTCTACCAAGTGTTAGCACGCTGCGCGCGGCGGCGAAAATATCTATACTCCCCAAGCCCCGGTATTGACTTTTGCCACCACTCTTATTCAGGTGTCCAACAATGATAATCGCGCAGCCCGTTCTCTCTGCCACAGCACCCAACCGTTTGAACACAGGGCGAATCTCGTTAGCCCTGTGCATATCTACGCCCGCGCCAAGATAGGCCTGCAGAGGGTCGAGTATAAACAGCTTGGCGCCTGTTCTTACGATGGCTTGCTCTATACGCTCATCCAACATGGAGAGTTCGCTGTCACCCTCGTCAATCACATGGATGCGATCGCAATCGGCGCCCAACGATAGCAGGCGCGGCTTGATGGTATCGGCCAGCCCATCCTCCGCCGTTTGGTAGATGACGCTCATGGGTGACAGTGCTTCTTCGCATTCAGGCAGCAAGTCGCCCTTTGTCGCAGACGCGGTGATGGCTAAGACAACGGTGGTTTTCCCACCGCCGCCATCCCCTTGGATGATGGTGATCTTCCCGAATGGTATGTAGGGTCTCCACAGCCAGTGGACTTCTTGGGGTACGATGTCCCGCATTGCGATGAGTGTTAGTTTGTCTTTCACGAAACCTCTCCTTCACTATTTTATTGTTCGAGAGAAAACGCCTCTCACTACTTAGGACGGAAGTCGGCCAAATGGTGCATTGTAAATTGCATAAATTTATCATTCGAGAGAAAACGCCCCTCACTACTTAGGACAAAAATCAACAAAATGGGGCCCATGCAAATTACACAAACTTTTGACGTGTTTTTTGACATCGGAAAAATCTCCTTAACAGACGGATAAAAATGGGGTGATTATTCGGGTTGTCTTGGGTTGCGATAAGTGTTAGTTTGCCTTTCACAAAACTACTTCTTCATCGATTTATAGTTCGAGAGAAAAACACCTCTCACTACCTAGGACTGAAATCGGCAAAGTGTTAAGTCGCAAATTGCACAAACTTTTCGCCAGTTTTATGGCGCAAATTAAAATTCACCTTTAACAGTCGGGATTTTTTTGCACAATGGTAAACTACACAAACTTCGATCTTCTTTTTTGACGCAGCCTCAAAAACATCCACTTATATATCTACAGGAAAAAGAACTGATTGTTCGGGGCACCTTATAAATACATTCATGATACGTTTTACAAGCAGTGGGTGCGCATATGCACACCCGCCATCCGCTTCGCTCCGGCCGCTTGTTGGGCGGCGCCCAAACCCGCAGGGAACGCTGTTCCCTTAAAGCCGCTTCGCGTCTGCTGCGTGTCCTGCGGACGCTAAATAACGGACAGCCTGCGGCTATCAGAGAATCCTCCCAAAAGCTAAGCCCGAGGCATAAATCCCCGGGCCTTTAAGTATTACGAAATGGCGGCACAACCTGTTGCAGTGGCAGTTTTAGCATGGTATAATATTTATATACTACACGCGCCATTTTCTTAGCATGTATGTTGCAGATTGTCTGTGCCACCGCAAAAGGAGGTTGCAACTAGCATGGCAAAATCTATAAGAACCAAAGAAGATCAACGGCGATATAATATGAGCCGCATTAAAAGCAAAGATACAACGATTGAAACTAACTTTAGAAAAGCGCTTTGGCATGAGGGGATAAGATACAGAAAGAATTACAGTCAGCTTCCTGGAAAACCAGATATTGCTGTCACAAAATATCGGATTGCAATTTTTTGTGATGGGGAGTTCTGGCATGGAAAAGACTGGGAAATCAAAAAGCCAAAAATCCAAGAGAACCGCGAGTATTGGATTTTGAAAATTGAGCGAAACATCAATCGCGATGATGAAACGAACCGGCGGCTTCAAAACATGGGGTGGACTGTCTTGCGGTTTTGGGGCAAAGATATCAAGAAAAACATGTCTGTTTGTGTTGATGAAGTTAAATCCGCTATTTTACAATTTAAGATAGATTCATATGATGAATTGTGGGGTGAGGACGAATGCTATCTATAGAAATTTGCGCTGGAGCGGGCGGGCAAGCTCTAGGGTTGGAGCAGGCGGGATTTGGCCATATTGCATTAGTCGAAATTGATTCGGCTGCTTGTGCCACATTGAGAGCAAACCGCCCTCGTTGGAATGTTATTGAAGGCGATGTGAAGAATTTTTCTGCTAAGAAGTATGAAGGTATAGTGGATTTATTAGCCGGTGGGGTTCCTTGTCCTCCCTTTTCGGTTGCCGGAAATCAATTAGGAGCAGGCGATGAGCGCGATCTATTTCCAGAGGCTTTACGGCTTGTGAGAGAATGCAGGCCCAAAGCTGTTATACTGGAAAACGTGCGCGGTATATTTGCCCCTAAGTTTGACGAATATAGGGCGAAAATCAAGCGAAGGTTGCAAAGGCTCGGCTACAAGTGCATTTGGGAACTTGCTCACACACATCATTTTGGTGTGCCACAACAGCGTCCCAGGGCTGTACTAATTGCATTAAGACGTGAATATGCCAAACACTTTGTATGGCCGGTGGGCGTTGCTGCGCCACCTCCGACAGTGGGACAGCTTCTCTATGAAGAAATGTCAAGCAACGGTTGGCGCGAGGCTGCTCAATGGATGAATCTAGCAGACGGCATTGCCCCAACAATCGTGGGCGGGAGTAAAAAGCATGGTGGCGCCGATTTAGGCCCAACCCGCGCAAAGGCAGCTTGGGAAAAGCTAGGTGTAAATGGCATGGGTCTGGCTGACGACGCACCTAGCGCCGACTTTGAGGGTAACCCCAAGCTAACTGTCAAGATGGCGGCACTTGTGCAGGGCTTCCCCAAAGAGTGGGAATTTGCAGGCAAAAAAACCCCCGCATACCGGCAGGTAGGGAACGCATTCCCACCACCAGTTGCAAAGGCATTTGGCAACTCGATTATGAAAGCCCTGATTGCAGGCAATAAAGAACAGGAGATAGCTTTGTATGAAGAAACAAGGGTCACGGGCTAAACTGCGAGAGTACTTCTTGGCGCATATTGGCGAAGTGTTGGAATCCGACACATTGCGCGAAGTAGCAGGCATTAGCGAATGGGCGCGTCGTGTTCGCGAGCTGCGCAATGAGGAAGGATACCAAATCCTAACACACAACGACCGCTCCGACCTCAAACCCGGTCAGTATATACTTGAAGACCCTGTGCCACAACCAGCTTTTGCTCGCGAACTTAGCAAAGAAACACGGGCGTATGTACTTGACCGCAATGGATTCACCTGCCAAATGTGCGGTGCGGTTGCCAGTGAGCCGCATCCGTTCGATTCATCCCGCAAGACACGCCTGCACATCGGGCATATTGTCGATAAGACTATGGGTGGTACCGATGACCCATCGAATCTTCGAGCACTTTGCAGCGTTTGCAATGAGGGCGCGGCGAATCTTACGTTGGATAGGCCATCGCATGAAAAGTTGCTGATTCAGATACGCCGGGCTACTGGGGCTGATCAGTTGAAGGTATTGGAGTGGTTGGTTAGGAAGTTTCCAAAGCAGGCGGGGGAGATGTCTGGACAGTAGATTCCTATTATGACCCATGAGCGTTTGTTTGTATTATTTGAGAGAAAAGGAGCAAATTTTGTGACAGAGCTTTTTCGAACACTGTCTTCGGTAGATGTAGCCGTTATTGTTGCAATAATTTCCGGTGTAGTAGCCATTATCGGCATTATCATCAATAACATTGTTACTTATAAATTAAAGAAAGCCGAAGCAAAAGACAGAGAAAAATCAGAAATGCGAGCAAGAATGAGAGAGCCATACGAAAAGCTCGTTGGGCTAATATACGGTCTTTTGAGTAAAGTAAAGTCAAATAAAGAATTGGACACAGAAGAACTCATAAGGACAATGGAGGAAATTAACAAGTCTATAATACTCAACAGCTCTAACAAAGTTCTGGTAAAGTGGGGAGAATTTCGTATTGGATCGGCTAATCCCAAGAACGCACAGCACATTATGCACCTTATGGTAAAGCTTTTAATTGCTATAAGAGAAGATTTAGGTGTGGAAGGAGAACATCAGATTGAAACAAAGGATATTCTCAGTCTATCAATAAACGACCCAGAGAATTTTTCATGATGTTTATCCAACAAAAAACTTCTTCAAAAATCAGCACCGCCACGCACTAAGCGTAGCGGTGTTTCGTTCGTCTATGTACATTTACGCCTCGTCACTGCCTATAATTACCACCTGCCCTACAATTGTCAAGCAATGAATCACATGCTTGCCTTTGGTAGCTGTGATCGCCCCGGTTTTGATAATCTGGTCGGTCTGCTCACTCTGGCCGGTCTCAATTTCCTCTTGTTCACACTCGTCTTCTTCGTTTGACATGACCTGTGCGTTTCTGCCTTTTCGCTCTGCCTCGCCCATCTACCTGACCCCTTTCCTAAAAAAGTCACGGTAGTTAGTGTTTACCAAACGGCGGGGAATATCCAGTCGAGAGAGCATTGATGGCCGCGCTTTGTTGTGAGATGATTTAAATAACAAGGTATAGTGGATTCATTCACGGTTAACTGTCTAATACCCAAACTCGCCTTCCAGAGATTCGTCGTGGTTTACCCATTCGTCGTTTACCACAATGTTTATGTACCGGTCGCGGTCTGTGCGAACAATTACATGGTTGATGCCCGCATTGATGATCAACCTCCGGCACATAGCACAGGGGCTCGCATTTTCTACATAGCTGCCTGTATCTTTTTCTTTGCCGACAAGGTATAATGTACTTCCAAGCATTTCAGCGCGGGATGCGTGGATGATCGCGTTGGCCTCGGCATGAACCGATCGGCATATCTCATAGCGCTCACCGCGTGGAACGTTCAGCTTGTGGCGGGTACACTCGCCAACGTCGCTGCAGTTGCGCCGCCCGCGGGGCGCGCCCACATATCCGGTCGAGATGATTTCGTCATTTTTGACAATTACCGCGCCAAAGTTTCGGCGCAGACAGGTTCCACGGGTAAGTACCGTTTCAGCTATGTCCAAATAATAATTAATTTTATCGCGCCTGCTCATATCATTTCCCCCCATATACCAAATTCCCAGCTAAATTCACAATATCTTTGCGGTCTTTTTTCCGTACCACTTCGCCCTTCCCTTTACCGTAAGAAAAAAATCTTCGCAAATCTATTCACGAATGGGTGTTGGCATTACTTTAAACATTAATTATACCAAAAAAACGTGTCGGAATCAAGGAGGTTTTCGTGTGCTCGAACTTTCAAACCCCAAGGTGATTCGCGATTTGCTTGCCCGTCATAAACTCAGTCCACAAAAAGCGCTCGGCCAAAACTTTATCACAAACCCGGCGCTTTGTCCGCGAATGGCCGAAGAAGGCGGCGCAATGTCCGGCGTTGGCGCGCTCGAAATTGGGCCGGGGCTGGGTGTCCTGACTGCCGAGCTCGCAAAGCGATGCGATAAAGTCACCGCCGTCGAAATTGACCGCGGGCTTCTGCCGCTGCTAAGCGAAACTTTGTCCGACTTTTCTAACGTAAACATCCTCCACGCGGACTTACTTAAACTTGACCTCGGCGAGGTGGTGCGTGATGCGTTTGGCAGCCTGCCGGTCATTGTCTGTGCAAATTTGCCCTATTATATCACCACGCCGATTTTGATGCACCTGCTTGAATCGGGGGTATCGTTTCAGTCAATCACCGTTATGATGCAAAAAGAGACGGCCCAGCGCATTTGTGCGCCGCTGCCGTCGCGGGGGGCTGGCGCGATCACCGTTTCGATCGCGTGGCGGGCGCAGGCCAAAATCCTGTTTGATGTCTCGCGGGGATCGTTCCTTCCGGCGCCGGATGTCGATTCCGCCGTGATTCAACTCATCCCACGGGTAAACCCTCCCTATCCCGTCGCGGATGAATCCACCCTCTTCGCGGTCATACGACATGCTTTCGCACAGCGGCGCAAGACCCTGCTTAACTGCTTGAGCAACGGGTTTTTCCTTCCAAAAGATGTGGTCACACAAATCTTGGAAACAGCCGAAATACCACCGCAAACACGAGCCGAAGCACTCGATCTGGCGGCGTTCGCGCGGCTTGCGAACGCAATGTCGAATATGGTATAATATCCCTGTAGGGTAGTCTTAGCAATTCTAGATCAAAAAAAGTAACCACGCCGCCTGACTAGCCCGTGGTTACTTTTCATAAAAACTACCAGCCAGCCGCTATCCCGGCTGCCCTACATCTTCATTATAACAACAATACCCAAACATGTCAACTATATGGTATAATATCCCCGTAGAGGTAGACCGCGCAGCGTCTGGTTGAGCCTCCCGAAAAGGGGGTGATGCCATGGTTACATATGATTCTATCATTGCTATGATCGCATTCGCTATGCTGATCGTTGCCATTATAGAAACAAAAAAGTAATCGCGCTGCTACTCTAGCAACGCGGTTACTTTTTTAAGTACACTGCCAGCCAGCCGCCCTGCACGCGGCTGCCTCTACTCTCATTATAACAATCATCCCCAAAAATGTCAACTATAGAAACAAAAAAACAACGCCCCCGGCATGGAGAAACCGGGGGCGCTTAATTGGTTATTTAGGCGTCAGTCGCTAAGATTAGCGGCCGGTGCCGGGGTTGAAGTTGGCATTCGGGGGGGCTACGTCGCCGCCTGTCGGGGGAATGCCGTCGAAGTCAGAATCGTTGTTGTCTTCTACGGGAGCGTCAGTACCGCCGTCAGCTGCGCCGCCCAGGTTGATCAGGCTGCGGGCCAGGAAGTAGTAGCCGCTCATCGGCAGTTCGCGATCGTCGGTTGTGCCGAGCAGTGCTCTTTGCGGGCCGCCGAATACGAACAGGGTATCAGCTGTGTCGAATCTTACGTTGATGCCTGCTGCGCCCCAACCGGTGGAGGTGTGTACGCGGATAACATCAACAAGGTCTCTGTGCTCGCGGAACAGTTCGGTGAACACGTCATCATGAGTAGCAAGCTCTGTAGCAATGTACAGCTCTTGGCCGCTGGTGATGTTTCTGGTCACGTACATGTTGTTGCCAGCGTAGATTTCAAGGCCGCGGATTGTGCCGTCGGCAGTGATGAATTGTTGGTGGGTCGGGTCGATGAACTCTTGGTCATCCCAAACTTCGATTTCTTCGTTCGCGATGGTGCCCCAAGCGCGGCCCATACGAGCGGTCGAAGAACCGGTGATGGCAAGGCTCAGATCGAACTCGATGTCGTTGTCGCCGGTGCGGGTAAGGAACTCAACGCTGCGAACTTGAATGTTCGCGCCGCCGCCGGTCGGGAACTGAAGTCTTACGTCACGGACTACGCCGCTGAAACCAATGGTTCTGGTGGTGCGAAGGTTTGCGCGGTTGAAGTGCGTGCTTCTCAGTTGGTTCCAAAGGTTGCCTTGGGCTTCGGTGATGTTGATGGTCGCTACAGTGTTGTTTACCAGCCAAGTCCAAGTGTTGTCGCCAGACCAGCCGCCGCCGGAACCGCCTACCAGAGCAGTGTTAGGAACTCTCCAGTAGAAGTCAGAGGGGCGAAGGGTTGCCAGTGTGGCGGGGTTGTTCAGGGCAGTACCGGTGTTGCTGTCGCCGGTGATGGTGAAGTTCGAGTTCGCGGAAAGCATTGCTTCGATGCGAAGTTCACCAGCAGGGGTGATGCCGTCAACAGTCCAGTTGGCAGGGATCGCGGTGAAGTTGTTGTTGGGAGGAGGCGGAGGGGGTGTACCGCCGTCGCCGCCGTCGCCACCGTCGCCGCCTGTGCCGCGGGTAAAGAGAACGGTGATCGGGTCGCGGTTGGTGCGGGTTACGCGAACGTTAAGAGTCAGTTCGTCATCTTCTAAAACGTCAGCAAAGTCGATGCCTGCAACAGCGCCTGCGCGAGTTGCTTCAGCAGCTGCAACTACACCGATTGCATTCCAGATACCGGAAGCAGGAATGTCCAGCTCCGCGTTAATCAGACCAGCAACGTCAGCAGCAGACGGTGCATCAGCAGCAGCCGTTACAGTTACTGCTACTTCGCTCTGGACTGTAATTGCGGCAGCGGCAAAAGTGTGCTCAGTAGCATTGATTGCGGGGTTGGTCGGGAAAGTTACTGCATTCCAGTTTGTGGGACCGACCATGGTCCAACCAGACGGAGCAGTAAAGTCGTGGGTCCAGCCTGTGGGAGCAGCAGGTGCTGCAATGGCGCTAACGCCAAGGCTAAGAACCATGACGATAGCGACTACGAGGCTTAAAGCTCTCTTCATATTCAATTTCCTCCTTATTTGTCGAACAAAAGTTGTCTCACCAACCGGGTCTCCATAAACCGGCTGGCGGCGGGGGCGCTCTCCATAAACATCCCCTGCTGCTTAACAGATTACCACAAAGCCACGACGATTGCAAGTGTTTTTTTCGAAAATCGTAACTTTTTTGTAACCGTTTTGCAGTAGTCGTTTAATAAGTGGCGAGTACGCGGCGATTTACTGCACTCGAATTGTAAATATTTTTGAGAAATTTTATTTTCGCCTCGGCGAGTGACAACTGTCGACTTGTGTCGTATAATGTAAGCGCAGGGGTAGACAAGCGGCGGTTGGCCGAACCCTCCGAAAGGGGGTGACGCCATGGGTACTTATGAATCTTTAATGATCATGATCGCATTTGGAATGTTGATCGTTGCCATTATAGAAACAAAAAAGTAACCACGCCTACCTTGGATAGCTAGCGTGATTACTTTTCAGTAAATATACGCCGGCCAGCCGTCCGCGACACGGCTGCCCTTGCACCTTTATTATAGCAAGCAGAATAAAAGATGTCAACGGCATTTAGCTTCTACGTATCTATTGGCAGTGGGAGGCTGAATATCATTGACATCTTTTGATCAACTTGCTATAATAAAGGTGCAAGGCCAGCCGCTGCATCGGCTGGCCGGTAGTTGTTGAAAAAAGTAACCACCGCAGCTAGTCAGGCGAGGTGGTTACTTTTTTGAATTTATGATGTTTACGATTAGATCAGCGACCGCAATCATAATCATTATCGCTTCAAAATATGTAACCATCTGAAATACCGTTTTTGAGCGCCCCCACAGCTCAAAAACACAGCAAGGCGTCACCCCCTCTCGGGAGGGATCGGCCAACCGCCGCTTGTCTACCCCTGCGCTTACATTATACGACAAAAAACTCCCACTGCCAATAGGCAAAGAGAGACTGAATATCATTGACATCTTTTATTCTGCTTGCTATAATAAAGGTGCAAGGGCAGCCATGTCGGTGGCTGGCCGGCGATTATTTAAAAAAAGTAACCACCACAGCTAGTCAGGCGGGGTGGTTACTTTTTTGTTTCTATAATGGCAACGATCAACATTCCAAATGCGATCATAATCATAATAGACTGATAAGTATCCAAGGCGTCACCCCCTCTCGGAGGGATCGACCAACCGCCGCTTGTCTACCCCTGCGCTTACATTATACGACAAAAAACTCCCACTGCCAATAGGCGAAGAGAGGCTAAATACCATTGACATCTTTTGATCAACTTGCTATAATAAAGGTGCAAGGGCAGCCGTGGCGGCGGCTGGCCGGCAGTTTCGATCTAAGCATGTGCTAAAAAAGAAACCACCCAGGCTATCCAGGCGGGGTGGTTACTTTTTTGTCTCTATAATGGCAACGATCAACATTCCAAATGCGATCATAATCATAATAGACTGATAAGTATCCAAGGCGTCACCCCCTCTCGGGAGGAATCGGCCAACCGCCGCTTGTCTACCCCTGCGCTTACATTATACGACAAAAAACTCCCACTGCCAATAGGCGGCGGGAGTTTCACTATTTACTTGCGCATACTCTTCAGCTTCTTGCCCACCTGCCAGGCGGCAACCGCGAACGCGAAAATCGCGATGACGATTGCGTTCTCGATCGGGTAAGCGGAAACAATCCCGGTGGCCGGGTTCTGGGCACCGGTGTTGATCACATTGATGCCGGGGGCGTCCGGCGCTTCAGCCGGCGGCTCGGCAACGGTTTCGGTTTGATTGCCGCCCTGCAAAATTCCGCTGGGGCCGGAAATTGGGGTATCCAGCGGTATGTTCGAGATCAGGTATTCGCCCAAGCTCTGGGTCTGAATCAACAGCCGGTTGGCGGTAAGGTCGAGCCGCAACGTCCCGGCCGGCAGCTCGGTCAGGTGATAGCTGCCCCGGTGAATCTGATAAACGAACAACTCGGGCTGCCCGCTCTCACCCACGAATGCGGTGGGACTAATCGGAATCTCAAGTGTGCCGGGTGCGCCAAAGTGTGCCTGATTTCCCATAAACCGATGAAAAAGCAGAGTCGCATCCGGGTGCGCATCCACAATAGTGCCAATCGCGTCGCTGGTATAATCGATCAAGATCATCTGTCTGGGCGCAACCCAAGTGGTAAACCGCACCCCTGCGCCCATATCAAAGCTGACCTGCCCTTGAAACCAATCCTCGACTTCAAACAAAGTGGGGGTCAGCGCGCCAAACACAGTTTCGCGGTCAATATATACCGCGCGGTTAAGCAGCTCCATCGCGACTTCGATTTCGGTAAACGGGAAAAACACCCGATTGACGTTTAGCGCAAGATGTACGTTGATAAATTCGCGCGTCATACTCGGCAGATGGTTAGACAGCGTAATCCGCACATACATACCGGGGTCCATATCGCTGATGCGGTCCCGGCGGCTATCCACAATTTGTACAGATTCGACATGCGCTTCACCTCGGGTCACCCAATGGGAAAGCGTCACGTTCGCGTCACGAAGGTCGCGCTCGACGGCAATTCTTTCAATACCGGTATCGTTGTCCTGCATCATAATCGGTATAAAGATCGAACTGCCCGGGTACATCTCAAAGATGTCGAGATTGCGATCAATCACCCCGCCAAAAACAAAGTAAGACGCCGGCTCCCACCCGAACGCGAACCGGCCGCTTGGGCTGTCGGTAAAGTCGTTCGCGCCCCAAATGCTGGCTGCGGCAGTTAGCGGCATTGCCAAGACCAGGCAGAACACAAGCAGCCCCGCAATTAATTTCTTCATTATAAGTAAACCTCCCAGACAAGGTCGTTCATATGTGTATACCTACATTATAATGCGTATCTCATACATTGTATATCGTCAGGTCGACGGCAATACCTTAACGCCATTTTCTTCCGGCGCCGCCACTTCGACTACTATTATAACAAGCACTGCGCAAAAAGGCAAGGTGCAACTATATTCCAAATAACTTGTGCTATATTTCAAATAGCCTGTGCGCGTTTTCGGTCGTTTGGTTGATCAGTGCTTGGATGTCCATCCCCTTTTCTTTTGCGATGGCCGCCGCGGTGTAGGGCAATAGGCTTGAATCACAGCGTCTGCCACGTTTTGGCTCGGGGGCCATGTATGGGCAGTCGGTCTCGATGACCAGCCGATCGGCCGGGATTGCCCGAATTGCTTCCAGCGCTTTTCTCGCGCCGCTAAATGTGACCACGCCGGTGAAGCCGATATACATTCCCAGTTTTATTATTTCGCCCGCCATTTCAGCTGAGCCTGAGTAGCAGTGGACTACCCCGCTTGGCTTATATTTTTTCAGCAGGTTCATTGTGTCCTGGTGGGCTTCTCTATCGTGGATGATTACCGGTTTGTTTTGTTCTTTGGCCAGTTTTAGCTGGGCTTCGAAGACGCTCAGCTGGGTTTCTCGCGGAGAGAAGTCGTAGTGGTAGTCCAGGCCGATTTCGCCTACCGCTTTTACTTTCGGGTGGGTTAACAGCTTTGCGAGTTCTTCAATATAATTTTCGTATGCGTCTTTGGCTTCGTGAGGGTGGATGCCGGCTGAGGCGTAGATATATTCATATGTTTCGGCCATTTTTATGCCTGCTTTTGCGCTGGGGATATCCGCGGCGGCGTTTAAGATGTGCTTTATGCCTCTGCTTGGCAGGGTAGTCAGGAGGTCTTGGCGGTCTTTGTCGAAGCGTGGGTGGTCGTAGTGGGCGTGGGTGTCGAAGATGTTTTGGTAGGTTTGTTCCACTTGGGTTGCCTCCTGTGGGTTGGCCTTTGGGCTTTGGTTTGACTGGGGGTGTAGCCTTGCCTTTCGGGCTTTAAGGGCTTTTATCGGAATCTCCGATGGATTTGGAATGGGCGCTCCGCCCCATACCCCGGGTTACTCTTTTTGCTTGCCCAAAAAGAGTAACCAGAAAAAGGGCACTTAAGGGGGGCAGGGGGCTCGCCCCCAGCTGGCCCCCCTTAAGAATCCCCC